>Ga0209697_10000119_pt1 | contig 117178 bp, 93 predicted proteins | sample AliMusrvi5mmetaG_FD_184115 | JGI IMG/M metagenome (GOLD analysis project Ga0209697, IMG submission 184115) | Freshwater lake bacterial and archeal communities from Alinen Mustajarvi, Finland, to study Microbial Dark Matter (Phase II) - Alinen... | ecosystem: Environmental > Aquatic >... | reverse complement strand
GAAAATGCAGTGCTTGCCATTGTTGATGCAGTCATGGGGTTTGCCATTGATATACTGCAAACGGGAAAAAGATTGGCCCACGTTACAAACCTAATAACGGAAAGTTAGATCAACTCCGAAACTTGAGGTATACCTAATTCAATCAGGTTATCGAGGAGTTCAGCGTGATAGACCGTGGATCTGGCGACAAAAGCTGCTCCGGCGGTCATCGCCAACTCGGCAATGGAAAAGGCGTGTTCGATATGGCCGTAGACCGAGGTGGTCGATTTGGCGCCGAACGGCGTAGTCGGTGAATATTGCCCGCCGGTCATGCCGTAGATGGAATTATTGATGATGATCGCGGTCAGATTGAGATTGCGGCGGGCCGCATGGATGAAGTGATTGCCGCCAATGGCAGTGGCATCGCCGTCGCCCATAATGACCACTACATGCAATGCCGGATTGGCCAGCTTGACCCCGGTAGCAAAGGTCAGGGCACGACCGTGGGTGGCGTGGAGGGTGTTGAAATCGAGATAGGTCGGCATCCGACCGGAGCAACCGATCCCTGAGGCCAGTACCACTTCGTCCTTGCTCAGCTCCATCCGGTAGATGGCGCGCAACAAGGCAGCCATGACAATGCCGTTGCCGCAACCGGGACACCAGACATGGGGAAATTTCTTATTATGGCGGAGATATTCGTGGCGGATCGCCTGTGCTGAAACCGACATAGCCCCTCCTTACAGTTTGATCAACCGGGCGAACAACTCGTCCGGGGTAATGAACTGGCCGTCAACCCGGTTATGCTTGACCACCGCGCAGTAGTTCTGATTAACCCGCTGCACCTCGCGGCTGATCTGCCCCATATTCATTTCCGGCACCAACACGGCCCGGCACTGTTTAAGTACCGGCACGACCTGACTGCGCGGAAAAGGGAAAAGGGTGATCAACTGCAGCATCCCGGCCCGAATTCCCTGCTGCCGCGCCTCCTCCACCGCCCGCATAGCAGAACGGGCTACCGAGCCGTAGGCAATGATGCAGACCTCGGCATCGCTGAGAAGATAGCCTTTGGTCATCATGATTTCGGGGAAGCCGCGGGTGATCTTTTGGGTTAACCGTTGCTGAAAGTTGAGAATTTCATGGGGTTTCTCGGTAGGAAAGCCCATCTCGTCATGGACCAAGCCGGTGACATGATGGCGGTAGCCGTCGCCAAAGGCAGCCATGGCGGGAACGCCGCGGTTGTCGCCCTCGTAGGGTTTATACCAGTCTGGCGGTACACTGGGCCGTAGTCGGTTGAGGATGTGCAGTTCCGACGGCTCAGGCAGTTGCACGCATTCCCTGGTGTGGGCGACGATCTCGTCGGAGAGGATAATCACCGGCACCCGGAATCGCTCGGAGAGATTGAAGGCCTTGACCGTGAGGGAAAAACAATCACTCACCGACGAGACCGCGAGCACAATGATGGGGTGGTCGCCATGGGTGCCCCAGCGTGCCATCTGGACATCGCCCTGGGACGGACTGGTGGGCAGGCCGGTGGAGGGACCGCCGCGCATGACATCGACCACGACGCAAGGGACCTCGGCGGCGCAGGCATAGCCGATGTTTTCCTGCATCAGGGAAAAGCCGGGCCCCGAGGTGGCGGTCATGCTTTTAACTCCGGCCAGCGAGGCGCCGATGATCGCACCCATGCTGGCGATTTCATCCTCCATCTGAATGAAGGTGCCGTCAACTTTGGGCAACAGGATGGATAACAGTTCCGAGATTTCCGAGGCCGGGGTGATGGGGTAACCGGCAAAAAATCGGCAGCCGGCCGCCAGCGCCCCGTGGGCAATAGCTTCGTTTCCCTGGAGGAGTTGCCGTTTGTTCAGTAGTTCAGACATCCTCCTTCCTCCGCTTCGGCCGTCGTTCGCTGACCGTGATGGCAAAATCAGGGCAATGGATTTCACAAAAACGGCAGCCGATACACTGGTCCGGTTCCTTGACGACAGGATTGCCGTTTTTGTCGGGGAGAATGATTTTTTTCGGGCAAAAGGCCATGCAGAGACCACAGGCCTTGCACCAGTCCCGGTAAAAGGCAACATCAAAATGTTGTGCAAGACGTGACGGGGGCAGTTCCGGAGGCGGTGGATCAACGGGTGATATTTTGTTTTCTGAGGTCATGCTTGCCGCCGTTTTAAAAGAGAGAAAACGTGCAAGGACAGGCGATTGCTGCCGGTTGGTTCGCCTGCCGCAGATACCTTCAATAATTACCTAGTATCAGAGGGGAAAGCAAGAAATTCCCTGGAGCCGGCCGAAAAAGCAAGCCAGGTAAACAGGGGCCCGGTCGGGTTATTCAAGTCCGTACAACTTAATTTTGCGCCAGAGGGTGGTGCGTGGAATATCAAGAATCTGGGCGGTCATGCCCTTGTTGTAGCTGGTGCTTGCCAGCACCTTGGCGATATAACGCCGCTCCGTTTCCTCCAGGGTCAACAGACCGTCTCCTTCAAGAGTATCAAATTCCAAATTCTGAAGATCCTTGGGCAGGTCATGCGGACCGATAACCTCGGCGTCAGTCAACGCCACGGCGCGCTCAATAATATTCTCCAACTCGCGCACATTACCAGGATAGCAGTAGTTACGCAGAATTTCCAGGGCCTGATCTTGGATTCCAGTTACCTGTTTGTGAAAGGCCAGGCTGTATTTTTCGATGAAAAATCGTATGAGCAGGGGGATGTCCTCCCGACGCTCGGATAAGAGCGGCAGGGCAATGGAAACAACGTTCAGCCGGAAGAACAGGTCTTCGCGAAAGGCCCCGATTTCCACCTCATGTTTCAGGTCTTTGTTGGTTGCAGCAATGATCCGGATATCCAGCTCTATCGGCTTGGTGCCGCCGACTCGCAGGATCCGGCGTTCCTGAATGACATGCAGCAACCTGACCTGCATGGCCAGCGGCATCTCGCCGATTTCATCAAGGAAAACCGTACCGCCAGCGGCGGACTCCAATAAGCCGACCTTGGTCGCCGTGGCCCCGGTAAAGGCGCCGCGCTCATAACCAAACAACTCGCTGTTGATCAATTCATCGGTAAAGCCGCCACAATTGAAGGCCACAAAGGGGTAGTCCTTTTTCGGACTCAACTGATGAATGGCGCGGGCCACTAGGGCCTTGCCCGTGCCGCTGCCCCCCTGGACCAGGACATTGCAGTCAACGGGTGCAACCTTGCGGATCAGGGCGAACAGCTCCTGGATGGCTGGGCTGTTGCCGATAATCGAGGTCAACCCCGAATCCCCCTTAAGCGCTTCCCGCAGCCGCTCATTTTCCCGGCGCATGGCAATTTTTTCCTGAACGCTCTTGGCCAGCAGACGGATTTCAGCAAGGTTGACAGGTTTGGCGATGTAGTGAAAAGCACCTTTGCGGATGGCCTCGACCGCAGTCTCCACACTCTTAAAGCCGGTGATGATGATCACTTCCGTTTCCGGCCGGAGTCCCTTGATCCGCGAGAGGATTTCCAGGCCGTCCAAATCGGGCAGGCGCATGTCGAGAAAGACGATATCAAAGGGTTGCTGCACCATACGTTCCAAAAAGGAACGTCCCATAATGAAGGCCTCAACCTCAAAGTCCTCCCGTGCCATAACCTGGCTTAACCGGCGGCAGACAATTTCTTCGTCATCAACAATGGCAAGTCGGAGCTTGGTCATATTATTCCCCAGGGTAATGCCTCGGTTTTAGCTTCCGCCACATGCGGCAGGAACACGGTAAAGGTGGCCCCCTGCCCTGGTTCGCTGCTCACCTCGATCCGGCCACCGTGCCGTTTGACAATGGCATAACTGACAGCCAGGCCAAGACCGGTCCCTTTGCCGACCTCCTTGGTGGAGAAGAATGGTTCGAAGATCTTATGCTGAATCTCCAGCGGGATACCGGCACCAGCGTCCCGAATGGCGAAGCTGATATACCCAGGCGCTGCAGCCCGCTCCACCCGCATGCTGATCTTCTCGCCCTGCGGCGTGGCCTGAATCGCGTTGAGCAACAGGTTGGTAAACACCTGCTGGAGATTGCCCAGGTTGCCGCAGATGGCCGGCAAGTTGTCCGCAACCGATGTTTCAAATTGCAATCCGACCACCTTGAACTGGTTTTTTACCAGATTGATGGTGCTGGTCAATATCTGCTCCGGGGCGATTTCGCAAAAGACCGGTCGTTCCGTACGGCTGAAATCAAGCAGATTTTTGACGATGTCGGCAGCCCGCTCCGCCTGCCCAAGGATATCGCCCAGCATCTCCATGGCCTCGTCATCCACCTTGCCCTCGAATTCCTCCTTCAGGCTCTCAGCGGTGAGGGCGATGTTGTTGATTGGATTGTTCAACTCATGGGCAATGCCGGCGGTAAAGGTGCCGATCGCCGCAATTTTCCTGGTCTGGATCAGATCCTCCTGGCGCGCTTCCAATTCCTGGGCCATACGATTGAAGGCTTCGATCAGGCCGGAAATTTCCTCCAGACGGACCCCGTCATAGCGGATTGGGCTGAAATCGCCCCGCCCAACCAGTCGAGTGGTCTCCATGACCACATCCAGCGGCCGCAGCAGCCCATGAGAGATAAGCCAGGCCACCAGGAACATCAGCGAGATCAAGATGGCGAAAAAGGCAAAGGGGAGAGCCGAGGTGCGCAGGATGGCGGCATGGATGCGCTTCCGTTTGATCTCGCGAAAATGATCGGCATCGTCGGTCAAGGTTTTACCGAGATTGCGCAAGGGGTCAGGGGACGCCCAATCCCCGGCGCTGAGCGGTTCGATGATTTGTTGATAGTCGCGCAAGTTGGCCTGGAAGGCGAGAAACGCTTTCTCTCCGATCAGTTGCGGCAGGTCGGAAGCGAGATCGTGCACCAAGGTGTCGATGCGCTCAAGGTAGCTCTTGCTTTCCTGCAAACTCTGGTGATCGCCATAGATCAGAAAGTTTTTTTCAAATCGTCGCACCTCAAGGATATTATTCAATAAATCGTCATAGCGCTCGCCCAACAGCATCCGCTCCTTCAAAGTGGAAAGGTTCCACAGATTCAAGGCAGTCAACGCCGCAATGGAAAGAAACGCGACGGAAAAGACAGCAACAATTTTGCCTTTAATCGACCTCGGATTCAGTACCCGCGTGCAGGCGCGTCCGGTCCTTTGCCAGAGCGCTTTCCCCTCACCGTTCATCGTCACCACCTCCATTGATACCTTCGACCTATCGTATTTCACATTGAAACAACGCCTAGAAAGGTTACGCTAATTGGTTTCAAAATGAAATAGCAAAAGCATGCAAAAACTTAACATGAATTATATTCACTTAGAATTATTCGTTTTTTTATAAAACTTTGGTTGGCACCAATCTTGCCCTTCCACAGGAAGATAAGGAGCACCATGGAAAAATTACTAGTGGCAATTGACGGCAAACGCGGTGCGTGGGAGGCCCTTTCTCACGCCTGTTCCCTAGCCAAACGCATTCAAGTCGACCTCAACGTCCTTTTGGTGATTGCGCCTGACCGGCGCAATCTGCCGCAAACAGAACGCGAGGTGGAGGAGGAAGTGAAAAAACGGTTGGCACTCCTCATTGAAACCGCCAAGGCCGAGGGGATCACTATCAACTATTTTCTAACGGAGGGAAATTATGAGGATGAGGTAATTAACTTTGTCAACAACCACAAGATAGCACTCTTGGTGCTGGAAACCATTGATGGTGACGCCCGATCGGCGAGCAAGGAGACGGCCTCGATCCGCGCCCTTCGCCACCGCCTCACCTGCAAAATGGAAGTCGTGGCACCAATGAAAAATATACCTGAATCAATCGAGAGGATTACATGAGCCTTACAATGAGTCTATATCTTCCCATTGCCGGCAACAGCGTCAACTGCCTGGCAATTTTCGGGTTGGGTGGAGTCGTCGGCCTACTTTCCGGCATTTTCGGAGTGGGCGGCGGTTTTCTCATGACCCCGCTGCTGATCATGATGGGCATCCCGCCGACCGTGGCTGCCGCCTCGGATTCCAACCAGATTGTCGGTGCCTCGACTTCCGGAACCCTGGCCCATTTTCGGCATGGCAATGTCGATATTAAAATGGGCCTGCTCCTGTTGATTGGCGGCATCGTCGGCGGTACGGTCGGGGTGCAGATTATCGCCATTCTCCGCCAGATGGGGAATGCCGATTTTCTCATCAGCATCACCTACGTCCTCATGCTCGGTTTTGTCGGCGGCTACATGTTTCTGGAGAGCCTGCAGGCTATGCGGAAATCCTCTCGACCGGAAGTGGCGGTTGCATCGCCGAAACGCGAATCCCTGTATGCAAAAATGATCCGCATCATGCCGCTGCAGGTTGATTTTCATCGCTCCGGCATCCGACTTTCCCTGCTGATGCCCTTCTGTCTCGGTATCCTGGTGGGGGTGCTTGCCGCGATTATGGGGGTTGGCGGCGGATTCATCATGGTCCCGGTGATGGTCTATCTGCTGCGCATGCCCATGCATGTAGTAGTCGGCACCAGCCTATTTCAGATTCTGTTCACCTGCATGAACGTCACTGTGATGCAGGCAGCCCAAAACCACACCGTTGACTTTATCCTGGCCCTGCTGCTGCTGCTTGGCTCTGCCATCGGCGCCCAGTTCGGCACCAAGATCGGCAAAAAACTAGGCGGCGAACATTTGAAGATTCTGCTGGCCTCGCTGGTGCTCATCGTCATGTTCAAAATGCTCTATGATCTACTGGCCATGCCGGATGTGCTGCTGGCCTATGCAGGAGGACATTAATATGCAAACGATCTTTTCCCCTCACGCAAAACGGCTGCTTCTTGCTGCGGTGCTTCTCGTCCTCCCCGCCCTAGCCGCGGCCGGTACTACCGAAGGCCTTACCGTCACCCCGGCCAACATTGTCATGGGCGCCCAATACAACGGCCTGGATCTGAAGGTTAGCGGCACCGTGCCTGCAAACAGCGAGGTAATCGTCCGTTTGACCGGCGCGCCCAGCACCTTGCATCTCCGGGAAAAAGGCAAGGTGTTTGGTCTGGTATGGATGAATGTCGGCAAGGTCACCCTGAACAACGTACCTAAAATCTGCCTGATCACCGCCTCCAGCCCCTTGGATTTATTAGGCAAAGCCGCAGTCCCGTTTCGCCTTGAGGCCCTCGCCAAGGAAATTAGCATTGAAAAGGATGGCGGCGACCCCTCAATCGACATCCCGCACCAACTGCTCCTGCTGAAAACCAAAGAAAAATTGTACGGCGAAGCGGCCCAAGGCATCACCCTGGGACCGAACGAGGGTGGCGTGCGCAGCTTTACGGCCGTGATCAAGGTGCCCTCGGCAATCTCCCCCGGTGCGTATCAGGTCGAAGCAATCGCTCTCCATAACGAGACGGTGACCGGCCATTCCACCGCCACCATCACGGCCGAGTTAATCGGCTTTCCCAAATGGTTGAGTGAGCTGGCTTTTCAGCATAGCCTGCTCTATGGGGTGATGGCCACGGTGGTCGCCATTTTCAGCGGCTTGGTCATTGGTCTGGTTTTCCAGAGTAAGGGCGCGCATTAACTTCGGGAAACATGTATGCGTCACGGTCTCAAACATCTGCTCGCCTTCTGGCGTCCCTCCACGGAGAGCCTCCCGTTTACGGTGCTCTTCAAGAAGTTCCAGAGTATCCTGGAGCGGAACAACCGTATCTTGGAACTCATGGCCGACATGGGGGACAAGCTGGGGGGCGAGTATGTTTTTGACGGCCACTACATTGAAGAGGTCTCGGAAACCCTGGGCGATCTGGTTTTTAAACTGATCTCCGATTACAGCATCCTCAATCAGCACCAGAACGCCGATCTTTTCCTCGCCTTTGAACGCATCCGCCTGGCAATAGGCGAGGAATTATCCGGACAGCATATCCTGACCACGGGCGAGCCGGTTTTGCTGCTGGCCCAGCTCGGCCATGAGCTGAGCGAACTGGCCGGAACCAAGATGGCCAACCTCGGTGATATCCGCAACCGCCTGGAACTGTCGACCCCAGGCGGATTTGTCATAACCACCCGCAGTTTTTTTGATTTCCTTCAACACAACGACCTCCTCGACAAGGCCCGACCGGCCGCCCAATACTGGCACGATCAGGACGAAGAGGCCCTGAAGCAACTTGCCGACGAGATGCAGCACAGCATCCTTACCGCCACCCTACCCCGTCGTTTGAGCGTACGCATTTTCGCGGCCTTCGATGCCCTCGCCGAACGGCGGCAGCTGAAAGACCTCCGGGTCGCGATGCGCAGCAGCGCCTGGGGCGAGGACGGCAGCAGCAGCTTTGCCGGCCAATACCAATCCGTGCTCAATGTCTCCCGCGATCAGCTCATCGACGCCTATCGCCAGGTGGTGGCCAGTGCTTATTCCTTTGAGGCTTGGCACTACCGCCTCTATAAAGGCTTCCATGAAAACGAAACCGCCATGGCCGTGGGCTGTCAGGTAATGGTCAAGGGGCTGGTCAGCGGCGTTATCCATACCTATGCCCCTCATCTGGCCGCAGGAGCCATGCTGGCCAGTGCCGTCTGGGGCTTGTGCGCGCCGGTGGTCAAGGGGATCAACGCGACGGATAATATCGTGCTGAGCCGCACCCCGCCTTACCCCCTGATCTCGCTAGCCATTGCCGACAAACCTAAACAACTTATCCTGGCCCCCAGTGGCGGCACTGCGTGGGAAGATCTGCCCGAAGCGCTCCACCAGGCGCCGAGCATGACCTCAGAGCAGATGGAACAGCTCGCCAAGGCAGCCATGAGTATCGAGCGCTACTACAAGCGGCCGCAGGAGATTGAGTGGACCTTTGATCCGGGCGGCACCCTGCAGATCCTGCAGACCCGGCCCTTACGCTCCCAGGGTGAACCCTTCGCACCAAAACAGTTGATCAGCGACGCCACCCGCCGGGCTGAAATCGTTTTTTCCGGCAAGGGGTTCATCGCGCAGCGCGGCATTGCCGTGGGTAAGGTCTTCCTGGTGGAAAACGACGTCGATCTCGCCGCTTTCCCGCATGGCGCCATCCTCCTATCCCGTTACACCTCGCCACGCTATTCCGCCGTCATGCACAAGGCTCAGGGGATTCTCACCGACGTGGGATCGCCCACCGGCCACATGGCGACCCTTTCCCGCGAATACCGGGTACCGACCATCGTCAACACCGAGATCGCCACCTCGCAGCTCGCGACCGGCGATGAAATCACCTTGGACGCCACTCAGAACATCGTGTATCGTGGCAACATCGGCGCGCTTGACCACTTTGAACTGACCGAAGAGGAGGTGTTTGAGGATTCCTACGAATACCGACTGCTTCGCCGCCTGCTCAAGTTCATCAGCCCTCTCAATCTGCTCGATCCCCAGGGGGATGGTTTCCAGCCAACCGCCTGCCGCACCTATCATGACATCACCCGGTTTATTCATGAAAAAGCGGTGGAAGAGCTGATTTCGCTCAGTGAGCAGCGGGGCGCCCAATATCTCTCCGCCCCGAAACGGTTGACAACCACCCTGCCGATCGGCCTGATGCTCATTGATGGCGGCGGCGGCACCACCTGTGCCCCGGAGTCCCGGACGGCCACACCGGAGCAGATCGTTTCCCTGCCCCTGCGGAAGCTGCTGGACGGTATGGGCAGCCTGGGCATGTGGTGCACTGAGCCGGTGGCGGTCGATCTGGGCAGTTTCATGTCCAGTTTCACCCGCACCTTTTCCGCCTCCATGGCCAGCCCCGCAGAAATCGGCAGAAATCTGGTGGTGGTGCTGGACCATTACATGAACATCAATATGCGGCTTGGCTATCACTTCACCATAATCGATGCCTACATTTCGGAAGCGATCAACGACAACTACATCTATTTTCGTTTTCTCGGCGGGGTCACCGAATTGATCCGCCGCTCGCGACGGGCGGCCTTCATCGCCAAAGTCCTGGAACAGTTCGATTTCCGAGTGGAAATACATGGCGATCTGGTGGTCGGTCGATTAAAGAAATTATCTTTGCCGCGCATGGCCCAGCGGATGCGGATGGTGGGGGGCCTGGTCGGCTACACCCGTCAACTCGATGCCCGCATGCATACCGACAAGGATGTAAACCACCATGCAGAGATCTTTCTCAAAGCCATGCAGAGCGTAATTGGAGAATGATATGACAACAGCCACCGGCACGGCGGGGTCCCCGCTGCACATTCTGATCCTGGACGACGAACCCATTGTCTGCAAACGGTTAAAACCCGCCTTCCAGAAGATGGGATACGAGGTGGAAACCTTCACCGACAGCGCCTCAGCCCTGGCCCGCCTCCACGAGACCACCTTTGACATTGTCATCACCGACCTAAAAATGGAAGGAGCCGACGGTATGCAGGTGCTGACCGGAGCTAAGGAATCCTCGGGCACCACCCATGTGATTGTGATCACCGGTTTTGCCACCTTGGACACGGCCAAGGAATCGTATCGCAAAGGGGCCTTTGATTTTGTGGCCAAACCGTTCAAGCTGCGGGATATCCTCGACTGCGTTAAACGGATCGAGGAAAAACGCCGGGACGAACAGGCCCCGGATGCTCCGCTCACCGTTTGAGCTAGGCCGCGCATGTTTCCCGGCATCCGAACATGGTGGCAGCGGCTGGTAACGCCACAACCGGAGCAGACCCCGGAGATCGATGTCTGGCGATTGCACGCCCTGTTCAACAACTTCAAACGCATCCTGGAGTTCAATAACGCCATCCTCGAAGACATGGCCCGGATGGAACGAGCTCTGGGCGGCGAGTATATTTTTGACCGGGCGTTCCTGGAAACCTCGGTAAGCGCCATCGCCTCCAAGGTGCATCATGTCACCTACAATCTCAATGCCCTGACCGCCAACCGGTATATCCCCCTCTACGACCGATACCAGGAAATCCGGACCCTGCTGGACGACATTCTCTCCGGCAATGTTCAGGCCTTGGCCGAAACTGCGGTCCTGCCGCTTATGGACCTCGGCTGGGAGCTCGAACCCCTGGTGGGGATGGATCTGGTCTGCCTGGCCGAACTCCGTCATCATCCGGGCATACAGTGCGCCGCGGGGTTCGTGATCACCAGCGAAGGCACCCGAGCCTTGAGCGCACCCGGCCAGGTGCCGACGATTGCGGCACGCACCCGGATTACTTTTGAAGAGGTCCGGACTGGGTTAGCCCAGCAGCTGCAGCTCCTCTTGGCCCAGCATCCCCGTGCCCCTTTTTCGGTGACCGTCACCCGCATCGAGGACGAGGAGGAACCGGTGCAAGAGATTGGCCGTTTCGTGCTGACCCCTTGCCCGGAACGCTCGGAGGTGGCCATCGTGCCGCAGGAGCCTCTCTTTGCCGGATCGTTGCCGCTGACCAGCACAACCGTGTTCGCCCACTGGCCTTCGGAAAGGACGACAGAACCATCGCCGGCCAATGATTCTTTGCCGGTGGAACTCCTGGTCCATTGTCTGGAACAGATTGCCCAGACGACTGCGGCCACGCTGGGGCAAATCGAGCACCAGGGGGCAACACCATTTTGCCTCTTTGTGCGCCCAGCATTCCCGGCCGTGCTGTGTGGGAACGTACAGACCCGCGACGTGCAGCGCCTGCCGTTCGATGCCTTGTCGGTCAGCGCCCACCCACCGGAGCACGAGACAGACAACGATGTGTATCTCCTGCGCCGGACCCATCCTTTTGAACTGCTCCAATCCGTCATCCCGCCACGACCGGATGGACGACGCTTTGCCGGCAACCGGCTGGCCACCGATATCTCCGCCGACCAGGGGCAGTTTGCCCGCGGTTCCGCCCTGGTGGACCTCCCGATGCTCAGGTCCTTGGCTGAAACCGCGATGCTCCTGGAACGGTTGTTCGGAGCACCCCTGACCGTGGATTGGGAGCTGCTGGCCGATGCCACCTGCCAGGTCACCCGGATCCGGCCTCTTACCATTTCATCGGCAGAGGTAAAAGAGGCGGCGAATCCGGTCTCGGCCAGCAACCAGGAACCGGCCCCAATCCTCTGCCAAGGCGGCCAGATGGTGCAGTCCGGCGTGGCCGCAGGCAGTGTCGTCCATGTCACCGAGGAGATGGCCCCCGCCGATTTCCCCCCAGGCGCCGTGGCCGTGGCTCGGGTTGCCTCGCCGAACCTCACCCCGGTACTGCAGCGGGCAGCGGCGGTGATCACTGAGTTAGGCACGGCGGCCGGCCATCTGGCGACCGTGGCCCGGGAGCTGCGCATCCCTGCCATATTCGGGATGGTTGACGCCCTCAGCCTGCTGGGGCAGGACACCGAGGTTACGGTAGACGCCGGTGAAACCTCAGTGTATAGCGGCATTGTCGATCATCTCCTGCGCTACGGCGCCAGGGAGATGGACCTGTCGCCCCTGGACCGGGAATACCGGATGCTGCGCCGCCTGCTCCGTTTCATCATGCCGCTCAACCTGGTCAATCCGGAAGCACCCAATTTTGCTCCCCAGGGCTGCCGCAGCTTCCACGATATCATCCATTTCTGCCATGAAAAGGCGGTCGACGAACTCGCCCATTTCCAAGACCGGCGGAGCGACCTGGGCGCAATCCGCACCCGGTTGATGGCACTCGGCGTGCCCATGGACATCCGGGTACTGGACATCGGCGGCGGCATCGCCCCTGACGCCGGCCGGGAACCAACCGCAGCCCATGCCCTATCCGAGCCCTTTGCCCTGTTCCTCCGGGGACTCACCCACCCGGAGGCCTGGACCCTGGAAATGCCCGCCTTGGGCGTGCGCGATATCCTCGCCGGGATGCCGCGCAGCATGAGCATGCTTACTACTCCTGCCGACACCCTGGGCGCCAACCTCGCCATTGTCGGTCGCGACTATATCAATATCAGTCTGCGCCTGGGGTATCATTTCAGTGTGATCGATGCCCATCTCGGCGAGGACAGCTATCGCAATTATGTCTATTTCCGGTTTGCCGGCGGCCTGGCCGACCCGAAACGACGCCAACGCCGGGCGCACTTTATCAGCGCGGTGCTCGCGGCCATGGATTTCAAGGTGACCGTCAAAGGCGATCTGGTGATCGGCCGGCTTAAACTGGTGGAACTCCCGGTACTGCGCTCGGCCCTCGTCGCCCTGGGGGCACTGACCGCCTTTTCCCGCCAACGCGACACCGGACTCTACAGCGATGCCGATACCAGCGAGCTGTTCCGATGCTTTGCCGATGCCTTTCTTGATGATTTCAGACGCCCTGCCACCCCCCTTTCCCTTGGAGCCGCAGCATGAAGATCATCGATGCCGTGGTCCGATATTTCCAGGCCCGCACCCAGGCCCGTGAGCAGGCGGCGCTCACCGAACTGAAGGCCCGCTATCATGCCTTTCGCATCTTTCTGGAAAATAACGGCAAGGCCCTGGAACTGCTTGTTGCCATCGATGGCAAGCTCCATCGCGCCGAGGAAACCGATATCCGTGCGGCTGTCGAAGAGCTGCTCAGCGTCAGCAGTGAGCTGGTCGACGGGCTGAATTTGCTTTCTGGAGACAGGCATACCGGTCTGTATACCCTGCATGGCCAGCTGGCTGCGGCGATTGATACATGCCTGCGAACCCTGGCCGATCATCCGGCTGATGCAACCTATTGCCTGGGACTTGACGCGCTGGAGGCCAACACCCCGCTCCAGTCAGGGGCAAAGGCCGCCAATCTGGCCCGTCTGCGCCGCATAGGCCTGCCGGTTCCCAATGGTTTTGTCTGTACGGTCAGGGCGTGTACCACCTACCTGCACAGCAGCCAACTGATGGATGGCATCGCTAAGATTCTGCGTGAGGTTGAGTTTGAGCGGACCGAGGTGTCCGCTGCCGCGGCCCAGATCAGGGAGATGATTCTCCACACCCCCTTGCCGGCGGACTTGGCAGCGGCCCTCAGAGCGGCCTACCTGGAACTGGCACGGACCGAAGGCGACGGCGAGCAAGGAACGCTTGCGGTTTCGGTGCGCAGCAGCGGGGCCACGGAAGACGGGGTGGAACACTCCTTTGCCGGCCAGTTCACCTCAATACTCAATGTCCATGGTCTTGAGGGGGTGCTTGCCGCCTATCGGGAGGTCATTGCCAGCGGGTTCAGCGCCCGGGCCATTGCCTATCGTCTTAATGCAGGGCTTTCCCCGGTTGATTTCGACCTGGCGGTGCTCGTCCAGGTGATGGTACCGGCGGATTCGGCCGGCGTGCTCTTTACCGTGGATCCCTCGCAGCCGGAAAGCGGCCGCATGCTGATCAGTGCGGTTCCCGGTCTGGGGACCATGGCAGTGGGCGGGTCCGCGCCGGTGGACCTGTATCGGCCGCCGCGGGCGCAATCGACCAATGACACCGATTTCCCGGCAGCGCACTACCTGGAAGGGGCGCAGATCGCCCGCAAAACCCTGCGGGAAGTGCCGGATACGCGCGGCGGCCTGCGCCTGGAATCGGTGCCGGAAGAGGAGGCCGAGCAGCCGCTGTTGTCCGTGGCCACCCTGCGGGAACTGACCCGGCTCGGAACGACCATTGAGGGCCTGGAAGGCATGGCCCAGGATGTGGAATGGGCCTTTTCGGCGCAGGTCGGCCTGACCATCCTCCAGGCTCGCCCCCTGCGTCTTGCCGCAAGCAAAGAACATCGGCTGCGTTTGCCATCCTTGGCCGCACCGCTGTTCTCCGGCACCTGCGCTTCCTCCGGCAAGGCGGCTGGCAAAGTCCGGTTGGTTCGCTCCACCCAGGAGCTGCAACAGCTCGATACCCGTTTTATCGACGATCTGCACCAGACCCCGTGCATCCTGGTCTTGCCGCACAGTATCGTCGATGCGGCCCGGCTGTTGCCGCATTGCGCCGGGGTGGTCATCGATATCGGTAATCCCACCGATCACCTGGCCTGCATTGCCAGGGAATACGCCATTCCCCTGATCACCGGCGCCCAGACCGGGCTGGCGGATCTGGAGGATGGTCAATGGATCATCCTTGATGCCGATCATGGCTTGGTACTGGAGGCACCGGAATCGGTCCAGTTGCAGGCGGTCCACAACCAGCGCAATCGATGGGAAGAACAGGGCGCCAATCCGGCGGAGCCCCCGTTAGCCGCAACGGAAACAACCCCTGCGCTATCGACGGATCGCCAGGAACTGCGCACCCTGATCGTGCCGCTCAACCTGACCGATGCCTACGGCCCGACCTTTTCGCTGCGGGAATGCCGCACCATCCATGATATGGTCCGCTACACCCACGAAATGGCGGTACTTGCCATGTTCAGGGCCGGTGATCAGGTGATGGAGGACGCGGGTGACCTGTTGCGGCCGCTCGAGATCGGGGTGCCCTTCTCGTTTTTGGTCATCGATCTTGGCGGCGGCATCCGCAAACCGAAAGACCGCACGCTAGCCAGGCGTCTGACCATCCGTCATCCGCTTTCCCGGGAGGATGTCCTCTCGACGCCTCTGGCCGCCCTGTGCGACGGCCTGACCACACCGGGGCTTTGCTACCATTCCGCACCCGATCCCAGCGCCCTGCCCGGAATTTTCTCCACCACCCTGCTCGACGAACGCGGGCCGAGACCCGTCGGATCGTTCAATTATGCCCTGGCCGCCCGCGACTATCTCAACCTCAATGCCCGGGTCGAGTTCCACTTTGCCATGGTGGATGCGGTCTGTGGCCGGGACACCCACGCCAACTATATCCGTTTCCGCTTCAAGGGAGGCGGCGCGGGCCTGGAACGCAGCCACCGGCGTGCTGTCTTTCTCCAGCACGTTCTGGTGCAGAACGCTTTCTACACCACAGTGGTCGGCGATCTGGTCACGGCATCGCTGACCGGCGCCAGCAAAGAGCACATGTACCGCCACCTGGTCATGATCGGTCGGTTGCTGGGATTCAGCCGGTTTCTTGATGGAGTGATGACCACCGATGAGACGCCGGTGCAGCTGGCTGAGGCCTTTCTGGCCGGACGCTATGATAGCCGCACAGTGCTTGGGGACACAGGAGAGGGGCAGGAATAAGAAAGAGAAAAAATCAGGCGTGGTAAAAACGCAGAGCCGGCAGTTCCACTGCGGTCAGCAGATTGCCGAAGACCGCGCCGGTATCGATGCCGATCCGATCGGGCTTGACCAGCGGCGTCGAGAAAGGGAGATGGCCGAAAACAACCACCGGTCCAGGTCCGGAAAGGCAGCGTCCTTCCCGGGCAAGACGCCGGCTGGCGAGCAGTTGCGCCTCAAGGTGACGTCGTACTGCAGGGTCTTCTTCAGCGGATTCATCGGGCCGGAACGGCATCTGCTCCGCGCAGTCCGCATGGGTGAATAGGTAGTTCCCGACAGTAAAGGAAAAACGTAGGGTCCTGAGAAACTGTTGATGCTCCGGCGGCATGCAGGAGAGATCCATCAGACGGCGAAGAGTAGCACCGTAACTGGCAGCCGTGGCCTCCACGCCCATGATCCGCAAGAAGCGGAGATCCTCCACCTCACCTGTCATTGTGTATTCCAGCAAAGCCTGCTCATGATTGCCCTTGAGAAAAACGACATGAGCACAGGTCTCACCAAGCTCGAGCAGGGTCTCGAGCACTTTACGGGAATCCGGTCCCCGGTTGATGTAATCGCCGAGAAACACCAGGGTGTCGTTGGCTTTATCAAAAGGCAGACGTCCAAGCAGGGTCACCAGTTTGTGGTGGCACCCGTGGATATCACCGATGGCAAATATTTTGTTGTCCAAGATCGATTGCCTCTCTTGCGAAAATTTTCGTATCGATTGCCCCCAAAGCCTGTCCAATAGCATTCCCGCCGCTCGCCGCAATATTTCAGTCCATCCTTTCAGACGATCCGTCGGCTACAAACGTGGCACCATACCAGGTATTCGGGACCAGCGTCCCCAATGAATATCGCTCTGTTGGGTGTGGCTGCAATTTCTCTTCCATATACTCCATCCAGCGCAGAGCCTTAAGCCAGGATGAAAACGGGCCGACCTCCATAATTTCACGACGCCTTATTTGCAACGAATCAAGATGGGTGTCAATTTTTTCCTTGTCCTGATAAATTCCTATTAAATATTTCATCTGTCACCTTTGTTGATCTCAACCCACGCATTTATATTCGCATCTCGCCTTTATCAATCCTTAGTCGAAACGATTACCCGTTATGGATTTGCAAGGTCGATGCCATGCCGGCGTTCCAAAAAAAGACACTATTTCAGTGTTTAACTGACAGATGTCGAAGGCAAATGTTCACATTGAAACAATACGCCTTCAAACCGCAAAAATAATGTTTCAAAATGAATCGATTTAACAGGGAAAAAGAGCCTTCGGAACCAACGTTATGAGCAGGAACTGACGGCAAACTGGAAAGGATTGAGGGCAAGGTGAGGTTCCAGAATACGCCCCGATACTGGCTTGAGTTACCAAAATGAAAAGACTGTACAGTTCGAAACAGACTCGTTATACAATGAGTCTTCTTGGTTCAACCTACACATGGTGATTTATAGATATCTTCATTCAGCTCGACACAAAGTACCTCAGTGGTACGCATAGGAGTGCTTAAGCGGTCCTGGCATGTTTTGATTGGGAAGGGGGGGGCCTAACCCATCGTAACTGCCGGACCATCACCCATACCTTTTTTGGCAAGGAGACCCCATGTCCCATTCCCACCCTGTCAGCAAACCCACGCCCTATAAGCCCAAACACAAAGTTCGCTTTGTCACCGCAGCCTCGCTCTTCGATGGGCACGACGCCACCATCAACATCATGCGCCGCATCTTGCAAGCCACTGGCGCCGAAGTCATTCATCTTGGTCATAACCGCTCGGTGCAAGAGATCGTCAACGCTGCCCTGCAGGAGGATGTGCAGGGGATCGCCGTCACCTCGTATCAAGGGGGCCATGTTGAATATTTCAAATACATGATCGACCTACTCAAAGCCGGCAACGGCGCCAACATCAAGGTGTTCGGCGGCGGCGGCGGCGTGATCGTACCCGAAGAGCTCAGTGAGTTGAGCGCTTATGGGATCAGTCGGATTTATACGCCGGAAGACGGTCAAAGAATGGGGTTGCAGGGGATGATCGACGAGGTGGTCGAGATGGCCGATGTCGACCTCACGAATCTGGCGCCCCAGGAGCCCAACGAGGTGCTGGCCGCCCTAAAAAGCGGGGACCGCCGTGTCCTGGCACAAATCATCACCGCCCTTGAAAATGGGGCCTACCCGAAAGCACTGCGACAGCAGCTCCTGGCTACCGCAGTAGCGGAATGCCATTCCCCAGCCTTGGGGATCACCGGCACCGGCGGCGCGGGCAAATCTTCGCTCACCGATGAACTGGTCCGCCGTTTCCGCCTCGATCAGGACGATGCCCTCAAGTTGGCCATCATCAGCATCGATCCGTCCCGCAAACGCACTGGCGGCGCCCTGCTCGGCGACCGCATCCGTATGAACGCCATCGAGCACCCCAACATCTACATGCGTTCGCTCGCCACTCGCGACACCGGATCGGAGATCTCAGCCGCCCTGCCGGAGGTCATTGCCGCCTGCAGGTTGTCGGGTTTTGACCTGATTATTGTCGAAACTTCGGGCATAGGCCAGGGCAATGCCGCCATCGTGCCGCATGTTAACCTCTCCCTCTATGTCATGACCCCTGAATTCGGAGCGGCCTCCCAGTTGGAAAAAATTGACATGCTCGATTTTGCCAACTTCGTGGCCATTAATAAATCGGATCGTAGCGGGGCTGAAGATGCCCTGCGCGATGTCCGTAAACAGTTTCAGCGCAATCACGAGGCGTTTGCCACCCCGGTCGAGGCGATGCCCGTATTTCCTACAATTGCCGCTCATTTCAATGATGAAGGGGTCACGGCGCTCTTTCAGGCAATGGTGCCTGCACTACAAGAGCTCGGATTAACACTTAAAACAGGCCGGTTGCCGCAGGTGGCAGTGCCGAAGTCTGCCAGTCAACGGGCCATTGTTCCAGCAGAGCGAACCCGCTACCTGGCGGAGATCGCTGACTGTGTGCGCGGCTATCATGGCCACATCGACACCCAGGTGAAAATAGCCCGCGAACGCCAGGCACTGGGCATTACCAAAAATCTGATGGCAACCTGCGGCAAATCGGTCGCTGATTTTGATGAAATGATCAGCTGGAAAGACGGCGAACTCGACAATCGCGCCAAGAAACTGCTCGATCTGTGGCCCAAAACCGTCTCGCTTTACGCTCAGGACGAATATGTGGTGAAGATCCGCGACAAAGAAATCCGCACCAAGCTTACCAATCTCTCGCTCTCCGGATCGACCATCCGCAAGGTCTCCTTGCCTCGTTTTGAGGATAACGGCGAGGTCCTGCGCTTTTTGATGAAGGAAAACGTGCCTGGTTCGTTCCCCTTCACCGCTGGGGTCTTTGCCTTTAAGCGTGAGAACGAGGATCCGACCCGAATGTTTGCCGGTGAAGGGGATGCCTTCCGGACCAATCGGCGATTCAAGATGGTCAGCGCGGGCATGCCGGCGCATCGTCTCTCCACCGCCTTTGATTCGGTGACCCTCTATGGCTGCGATCCCGACGAGCGTCCGGATATTTATGGAAAAATAGGTAACTCCGGGGTGTCGATCGCCACCCTTGACGACTTGAAGGTGTTGTATGACGGTTTTGATCTGTGCGCTCCCACGACCTCGGTTTCGATGACGGTCAACGGTCCGGCGCCGATCATTCTCGCCTGTTTCTTCAATACCGCCCTGGATCAGCAAATCGTGAAGTTCGTCGCCGACAACGGCCGACAGCCGACCGAAGACGAGGTCGGTAAAATCCGCTCCTGGGCCTTTTCCAACGTGCGGGGCACGGTGCAGGCCGATATCCTCAAAGAGGATCAGGGCCAGAATACCTGCATCTTCTCCACCGAATTCGCCTTGAAGATGATGGGCGACATCCAGGAATACTTTGTCCACAACCTGGTACGGAATTTTTATTCGGTCTCTATCTCCGGCTACCATATTGCTGAGGCCGGGGCGAACCCGATCTCCCAGTTGGCCTTTACCCTGGCCAATGGTTTCACCTACGTCGAAGCCTATCTGGCCCGAGGCATGCAGATTGACGACTTTGCGCCGAATCTCTCCTTTTTCTTCTCCAGCGGCATGGACCCGGAATATACGGTGATTGGCCGGGTCGCCCGCCGCATCTGGGCCGTGGCCATGAAGAACAAGTACGGGGCCAACGAACGTTCACAGAAACTAAAATATCATATCCAAACCTCGGGCCGCTCCCTCCATGCCCAGGAGATGTCCTTCAATGATATCCGCACCACTTTGCAGGCCCTGATCGCCATCTACGACAACTGCAACAGCCTGCATACCAATGCCTACGACGAGGCGATTACCACCCCCACTGAGGATTCGGTCCGCCGGGCCATGGCCATCCAGCTCATCATCAACCGCGAGTGGGGCCTGGCTATGAACGAAAATCCCAACCAGGGATCCTTTATCATCGACGAACTCACTGATCTGGTCGAAGAGGCGGTGCTTAAGGAGTTCGATGCTATTGCTTCGCGCGGCGGTGTCTTGGGTGCCATGGAAACCGGGTATCAGCGCAGCCGGATTCAGGAGGAATCCCTCTATTACGAGTATAAGAAACACGATGGGTCCTACCCGATCATGGGGGTCAACACCTTCCGCAACCCCAAGGGCGATGTGCCGATCGAAATTGAACTGGCCAGGTCAACCGAAGAGGAAAAGGAAGGCCAGATCAAACGGCTGCGGGATTTCCAAGACCGGAACGCTGCCGCCTCCGGCCCGATGCTCGCACAGCTCAAACAGACGGTGATTGACAACGGCAATGTCTTTGCGGTGTTGATCGATGCCGTCCGGGTCTGCTCACTGGGTCAGATTACCTCAACCCTGTACGAAGTGGGTGGGCAGTACCGGCGCTCTATGTAGGGATAGTGCTGTAGGCTGGCTCTGGTGCCCCTAGTTGCATAGGCGGAGAGGCACCAGAGCCTTTTTTAAATAGGTGGGATGTTCAATGAACTGTCGTGAGCAAAGCATTGCAGGCCGGGTGATGTCTATAATGCATTCTCTGCTACTCGTACTGCTGTTGACCTTGCTGCTGGCAGGATGCGCCGGTCGCAGGGCGATGGTGGCGGAAGAGCAGCAAACGATTGTTGCCGGGACGGCGGCTGTGGCACCTGAGGTGTTTGCGTTGTCGCCGTCCTTTGTCCTCCAGGGGACCCAGGCCCGCCATAACAAAATAGGCCGGGTGGAAGCCTCAAGAATACAGAGCCGGGAAGTCATATCCATCAACACGGACAGGCCGGTCATCTATGCCGGCAGTCGCCCTTTTTCAACCAGCAAAGGGACCTACATCAACCTGGTCTACCGTATTCATTTTCCGGAAACCCCCTTCAGCCTGGTCCCTTTTTATCTAGGAGCGGGAAAGAATGTAGGGCTGCTCGTCCTGCTGACTCTTGATGCCCAGCAGCGGCTCATTCTGGTAACCACCGCCAACACCTGTGGCTGCTATGCTGTCAGCATCCCCACAGAATATACGCCCGCCTCTTTGTATCCCGAGGGGTGGCCGGATTCGCCCCTTTCGGTCTACGGCGAACAGTTACCCGCCAAGCTGCCATCGCCGCACGACCATGAAACTATCCAAGTAGTCGTCAGGGCGGATGTCCACCGGGTGATGGATCTTCGTGTCATTGCCAAAGATACTGTTCCCCTTGCGACTGCCCGACCGGCGGAAGTCACGGACCTTGATGCCTTGAAAACACTGCCGCTCGGCGATGGCACGGTTACCAGTTTGTATTATGAAAAACTACCGCTAAAAGGTCATGTCAAGGGGGCCATCAAACCCTGGGAAACCGTATTGCTCAGCCTGGTCAGCCTCGATTTTTTTGTCGGCATGGATAAGGAATACGGTGACACCCAGGAAAGCGGCAACCCTTTTTACACCAGTCTCAAACCCTGGAACAGAAGCGCTTCGGACATGAACGATTTTGCCGCCTATCTTCGCTTCAACGGTTGGCAACTATGAGTACTCAGGGTTCTTTCTGGCAAGTGACGGGTTATAGAGGGGGGATGTTCGCCTGTCTTCTCTGCTGCGCCTTGTTGTGGGCAGCACCAACCGTACCAATCTGTGCCGGTACTACCGTTTTTCTCGACGAGCAGTTTGCATCTCTGGCACGATGGCAGCCTCAGCCCTTTGCCAAGATACCCCGGCATTCCAGCTACACTGCGGTTACGTATGAAGGACGCTCCTGCCTGCTGATGGAGAGCGACAACTCGGCTTCGGCCCTGGTGTTGAACCAGCCGTTCAATGTTTATGAATTTCCCCGGCTTGCCTGGCGGTGGAAGGTCAGCACTATCTACCGCAAAGGAGACAGCAGCAGCAAAGATGGCGACGACTACCCTGCCCGTCTCTATGTGATGTTTGCCTATGACCCGGAACAGGCCCCGCTGGCAAAGCGGATCAAATATCAGTTGGCTAAGACCGTCTATGGGCAGTATCCGCCGGACAGTTCCATCAGTTATATCTGGGACAATCAGGTGACTAACGCCGCAGTCATCACCAACGCCTACACCAGCGCCGCAAAGATGATTCCGGTCAGCGCCGGTTGGAGCAAGGTGAATACCTGGCAGGAGTATACGGTGGATATTGTCCGGGATTACCGGTTGGCATTCGGCCACGATCCGCCGGCAACCGCCACCCTGGCGGTGATGAATGATTCGGACAACACCGGCGAATCGTCCAAGGCATGGATACAATACATCCGGATCTTTCGCGCACCGTGAAAAAGCTGCCGCTGTCCTGGTCCGTTCCAACCGTTACCCAAAAACTATCCGGAAGGGGCATTATCGCAAGACCTTACCGAGTTGTTCGCTCAATTCATCGATTCTATACGGTTTTGCGGCAACCCCGACAAAACCGTACTTTTGATACTCGGCCATAACCGGATCGTTCGAGTATCCACTGGACACGATCGCCTTGATATTCGGATCGATCTTCCGGAGTTGCAGTATCGCCTCTTTTCCCCCCATACCGCCGGGTATGGTCAAATCCATAATGACCGCATCAAAGGGGCTCTCCGACTGGAGGGCATGGGTATACAGCTCAATGGCCTCCAGGCCATTCGTAGCAAATCCGACTGTGCACCCAAGGTATTCCAGCATCTCTCCAAGCACTAAACGGACAATCTCTTCGTCGTCCATGACCAGGACCTTGCCTTTGCCGGACCCTTGTTCGGCGTTCGCCACCTTGGCCGGTTCGGGAAGTTGCGTGGCGGTGGCGGGAAGGTGGATGATAAAAGTCGCTCCGGATTCCGGCCTGGACTCTACGGCGATCTGTCCACTATGATTTTTTATGATTGAGTAGGCCAAGGCAAGTCCGAGTCCCTGCCCTTTGTCCTTGGTGGTGAAATAGGGGTCGAAAATTTTACCGATAACCTCCTCAGGTATGCCCCTGCCCTGATCTGTTATCCGTATCCTGACATATTTCCCCGGCACCTGCAGTTGCTCTTCCTCTTCAGGGATTTCAACATTAGCGCATTCGATTGTTATCTTGCCACCATCGGGCATGGCCTGGTCCGCATTGATCACAATATTATTGATCGCTTGTCCGAGCTGCCCCTCATCGGCATCCACTGTCCAGAGATCATCAGGGAGAGAGAACACACACAGCGCCTTCGAACCGCTCAAGGCCAGGCCTATCCAGTCCTTTATGCGTGTTGCAAGCGACAGGGGGGTCCTGACAGGAGCTCCACCTTGGGCAAAGGTAACCAGACGGTTGGTCAGTTCTTTTGCCCTGAGCGACGAACGCTCAGCCTCGGCCAGGCGCGCGAATATCTTGTCTCCGGGCGAAGCCAGCAGTATCGCCAGCGAGATATTCCCCATGATGCCGGTCAGGGCGTTGTTGAAGTCGTGCGCTATCCCGCCGGCAAGCCGCCCTAGGGATTCGAGTTTCTGCGCCTTCAGCAGTTCTTCTTCCATCTTTTTCTGTCCGGAAAGGTCTTCGAGGGTCTCCATCGCACCGATGACAGCGCCCTTGGAGTCCCTGATCAAAGCCGCTGTAAAATAGAGCCATTTCCCCTCGTTGCCCATAAATGGAAAATAATCCCTAGCCGAGTAGGAATCTGGCAGCAATTTCACACTACGATTGGTTCCGGAAAAAACTCCGGGCAGGTTGTCTATATCTCCATCGATCAGGAGATCGACCATGCAAGCTCTTTTTTCCGGGTAAAAAGCCTTCCAATGTGTATCTGTCCCCAGGACCGCATCCCTTTTGACCCCGGTAAATTCTTCGAGTGCTTTGTTCCAGTAAATAACTTCATGATTACGATCAATGATGAAATGAGGGATAGGAAAGCCATCGACGATCGCTCGCAGCTTCTGTTCACTTTCTCTCAGCGCATCCTCCGCATGGTGCCGCGCCATGCGGTCGCCGTGTTTCTGCACCACTTTGGGGAGCACCACCGGCAGAAGTTCCAGATACCCTTCGCATGGATCCTTAATCAGGTAATCGTTGACACCAGCCTTGAGCGCCTCGACCGCCAATTGTTCTGATCCGCTCCCGGTCAGGATCACCATGGGCAACGGAATGCTGTTGCCTCGTAATGCCAGGAAGAGTTCCAGCCCGGTCATCCCGGGAAGCTTATAGTCGCCCACCACCAGGTCAAACGAACCGGCATCTTCCCGAAGACGTTGCAGGGCCTCTTCAGCCCGGACGTAACAGGTGATTTCATGGGGAAGTCCGCTCTGTTGAAAAGCCCTGGAAAAGGCCAGATGATCATGGGCGTTATCCTCGACCAGCAGGATGCGTAACGGGTGAGATGGTTTGGGGGTTTTCATGGTGTCACTCCGGCAGCTCTACGATGGCCCAAAACATGTGGATGGCCTTGACCGCCTCGCAGAAATTCTCAAATCCTACCGGCTTGGTAATATACGCATTAGCACCCAGATCATAACCCCTGAGACGATCCTCCTCCATTTTTGAACTGGTGAGAATGACAATGGGCAACCTGCGGAGTTTTTCATCCGCACGGATCCACTTAATGACGTCAAGGCCGTCCATCCTCGGCATCTTGAGGTCGAGCAGGAGGATACCGGGTTTGGGGGCAGAACCGGATTCAGCATACTTGCCGCGCTGGTTTAAATAATCCAGACACTCTTCGCCGTTCCTAACGATAAAGAGCTGGTTGGCGATGTTGTTCTTTTTCCAAGCCCGCCGGGTAGCGAGGATATCGTCCTCATTATCCTCTGCCAAAAGGACTACAAAAGGCTCTTTCTTAATCATGTCATGTTCTCTTTTTGTGTTTTAGGCACAGTTACAAAGAATGTGCTCCCCTTACCGAATTCCGACTCCAAACGAACCGTTCCATGCAACCGCGCAGCCGCTTTCTTAACGATGGCAAGCCCGGCACCCGTGCCTTTATACTCATCCCGCGTATGGAGGCGTTCGAACACCCGAAATATCCGCTCATGATAGCTCGGATCAATGCCGATACCGTTATCACGCACAAAAAACTCGTAGGCCACTTCTCCCGCCGGACGCCAACCGAGCTCAACGATCTTTTTCGGGGACGAGTTATATTTTATGGCGTTGTCGATGAGATTTTGAAAAATCTGTTTGAGCAGGGTAGCCTCCGCCTCAATAACAGGCCAGTCTGACGGTTGAATCACCTGTACATCTTCCGGCAATGCAAACAAAGCAATCAGGCGCTGGATAAGCCCTCCAACATCGACCTTTCCAAAGGTGAGACTGCGTCGGCTGACCCTCGCCAGCTCCAATACATCATCGACCAGCATCTCCGCCTCCCTGATTGCCCTCGCGAGACTTTCAAGGTACAGTTTCTGGTCGCCGTCCAGTATTGCCCCCAGATCCTCCTGCAAAAAATCCGAATAGTTATGAATGGCCCGTAAAGGAGCCCGCAGGTCATGAGACACGACGTACGCATATTGCGAGAGTTCCGTATTTGCGACTTCCAGATTCTCCGTGCGCTCCTTGATCAAATCCTCAAGGTGTTTGCGATAGGTATCCAACTCTTTCTCTACCTGCTTGCGCTCGGTAATGTCACGAATGGATTCAATGGCACCCGTAAGAACACCGTTGTCGTCATACAAAGGACTCGCCATGCCCCACAAAGTGAGTTGCTCGCCACGGACCGGCACATCTATCTCGGCAAGGAGGGCTTGTCCTTTTCGAGTGATATGCTGGTACTTATTCTCAATTTCCTCATCAGCCGTCTGAACCAGATCAATCAATATCGGCCTTCGTGTTCCATAAAAAAACAGAGCATATTCGTACTCCCCTTTCCCGACTATGTCTGTCGCCTTGATCGCCGTCATCTCTTCAATGGCTTGGTTCCAGATAATGACCTTCCCTTCGCGATCAACAACAAAGGTGGCGTCAGGCAGGAAGTCGATGATGTCCGACAGATGTTTTTCCGAGTTGCGCAAGGACGTTTCAATCCTCTTTCGTTCTTCGATTTCCTGCTGCAGGGATAGATTGTACGCATCCAGTTTCCCCATAAAGGAGTTAAAATAGTCTGCTATCCTTCCAAATTCATCGTCGGAGGTTTTAGTCAGACGGGTCTTGAAATCTCCTGTGCTGCCGGTCTCAAAACCGTGAATCAAGGCATTGAGGCCTTTCACCATGTAGGAGGAGTACAGATACGTCAGGAAAAAGAGGACAATCAGTGAGGTTATGACAAGAGCGAGGATTATATGCCGGATAAGTTGCAGGGGTTGGTTAAACTCTTCCACGTAGCCTGAGGAGGCGACATACCAGTCAAGCTCAGGGATATAATTGAAAATAAGCAATTTTCCCCTTGGCTTGCTTTCGTTGGGATGTTGCCAGGAATAGAAGATTTTGCCATTTTTATTCTGAGATGCGTACGGAACAAAAGCCTTGCCGTTTGCATCCTTCACATCGTGGACGTTCTGCCCTTCCTGATAGGGGTGGATAATCAGTTTCCCACTGGAGTCCATAATAAAGGGATAGCCGGTTTTCCCAAAGCGGATAGAGAGGATAGCTTCGCGAATTGCTTTGGTCTCGATGAGCTGGATAAACTCGTCACGATACGAGGAGGCCGAAATAATCCAATCCCAAGGCTTGAAATAGGTCATGTATACCGCTTTCGGCCGGACTGCTGCCTCTCCTGGATTTTTCCATTCGTATTCAAGATAGCCTGCCTTAATTTTCAACTGCTTCTGGATAAAATCGTTTTGAGTGAGATCAGGCCCGAGAAGCTCGGCAATAGGGTGAACCTGCATGACGCCTGTGCTGTCAAGGCAATAGATGTAGCCGGTCGTACCGATGTGTTGACTCGACAGGATTGCTGCTGCTCGATCCTTGGCCTCTTGTTCGTTTAATTTCCCCTGTTTGAAAAGGTCGTATATCTGTTCAACGATCTCCTCATTTTTCTCCGCCACGGCCCTAAGATAATTTTTTATCGAGGCATCGGTAGTGGCCTTGACCATACTCAGGATGGTTTTCGAGGTGTTTCTCAGTTCGTTTTCAATATTTGTCTCAATGGTTTTCCGGACTATGGGGTAGAGGATCAATCCGCTTACGGCGAGAAAAAAGAGAAAGGCGGTGGTATAGCCGACCAGTAATTTTGATCGAATGCTGAGATTGTTGAAACATTTCATATCAACAATAATCCTGTAGCAGGCGTGATCGTCGAGAGGGTGTGTCCGGTGAACGGTTCCGTGGCGATGGCAGGCCAAGTCGTCCGGTGCAGTAACCGTGTTTTGTATTATATCTCAAAAAAGTCGGCCCACCGCCTATTTCCTATTTGCCGTAATTTTAATGGCCAGACATTCATACACGGTCTTGCCGCCATGATAAACCACCACGTTTCGCCGCAACAATCGCCACCCTTTATGCTGATACATACCTTCGCGTTCGAGTTTTTCAATAAGACCAGCTGCTGAATCAAGCACTTCTGCGAGATCCGCATTTTGGGTCAGGGTAATATGCCGAATGCTGGTATCGCTGACCAGAGTAACGGGCTCCACAACGAGATTGGACAAATCCGTCAACGCGAGCGGTTCAATCGTCGGCTTGGCCTGCAACCTGATCATCCTGGCCCGGATGTCCGGACCGACCGTCTCCTTAGTGGTGGCAATCAGGTCCAGCAGGTAATTGCGGACATCGTTCAACTCCTTGGCTTCATTAAGCTTTTCGATACCAGGATAGGTCTCCACCGCCTTAGCCAGCATCGATATTTCGCGCAAGTAATGGTTCCGTTGATTGGCTGGTACCAGATACATCACCACCAGCTTCACCGCTTTGCCATCTTTGGCGCCGTAATCGATGCCCTCTGGGCTCCAACCAACGACACACATCAGATCCTCATCAAAGGGAATCCCCGCATGGGGGCAGGACCACCCTTTGCCGATGGCGGTATTGGTTGCCTGTTCCTTGGTCATAACCAACCCGACCACATCGGTTCCGGCGGGAATCTCCGGAAAGGCCTCGATGATGTGGGCAAGAAATTGCAGAGCATGGGTCTTGTCATTTTCCGGCAGCTCAAACAGTCTACCCTCCTGCAGGGCATCAAGTAAGGTGTCCATGGTCAATTGCCTCCGTAACGGTTAAAAAACCAAGTTTTTACTCCATGAGTCAAAACGGCGTAGGTCAGAAGAAAAGCGGTAATCCAAGCCCAATACATCGCCGGCAGGGCTACCAATCCCAAAGAATCGGCAAAGGGCGAATAGGGCAGCCAGCTCCCGATAACCATGATGGACAGGGTCGTCAGAGTCATGGGCAGGGAAGCGCAACTGCCGATAAACGGAATCCGCCGGGTCCTGATAATGTGGACAATCAGGGTTTGGGTCAGCAACGATTCGACGAACCATCCCGTTTGAAAGAGCTTGGCCAGGGCATCTTTTTGCAAGGGAACGGTGGCCGGATCGATATAGGCGCTGCAGTGGAAGAAGAACCACATCAGGGCAAAGGTGGCATAGTCGAAAAGGGAACTGATCGGTCCGATAAAGATCATGAACCTTTTAATGTTTTTGATATTCCATTTAAGGGGCTGGGTGATCAACTCCTCATCGACATTATCCGTGGGGATACCAGTCTGGGAGAAATCGTAAAGCAGATTATTGGTCAGGATCTGCACCGGCAGCATGGGGAGGAAAGGTAGGAGATAACTGGCCCCGATCACGCTGAACATGTTGCCGAAATTGGAACTGGAACCCATGCGGATGTATTTGACGATATTGGCAAAAACCCGGCGGCCCTCCATGATCCCCTCTTCGAGAACCAGGAGACTTTTTTCCAACAGGATAATATCCGCAGCTTCCTTGGCGACATCGACCCCGGAATCCACGGAAATGCCGACATCAGCCGCCTTCAGCGCCGGGGCGTCGTTAATGCCGTCACCCATAAAGCCTACCACATGACCGCTGTTGCGCAGATCACGGACGATCTGTTCCTTCTGCATCGGCGAGAGTTTGACAAAGACATTACCGGCCAGCACGGTTTGCGAAAAATCACTCGGAGAGAGCTGGGCCAGTTCCGCTCCGGTGACAATTCTCCCTTGGATGGTCAGGCCGACATTGCGGCAGACCGTCTCGGTCACCAAGCCGTTATCACCCGTCAGCACCTTGACGCTCACTCCTATCTGGGGCAATAGGCTCAGCGCCTCGGTGGCCGAGACCTTGGGGGGATCGAAGAAGGCAATGTAGCCGAGCAGAATGAGTTGGCTTTCATCTTGAACGGTAAAGACATTCTTGGTCTGGGTGAATTCCCGATAGGCGATACCAAGCACCCTGAAGCCTTCACGGTTCAGTTTTTCCACCTCTTCAAACAAATCCGAGCGAATCATGTCGATCAGAGGATAGATGTCATCCTCAATTTGATAATGGCTGCAACAGGAGTAGATTTCTTCCACCGCTCCTTTACAGATAAGCACATGATCGCCCTCGACCTCCACCACTACGGACATACGCCGGCGTTGGAAATCAAAAGGCAATTCATCGACGAGCCGACAGTCCTGTTCCGCATTAAAATCGGCGAACTCGATCACGGCCCGATCAATAAGATTGCGCAGCCCGGTCTGAAAGTAGCTGTTGAGGTAGGCATAGTTGAGCACCTCTTCACTGATGTGCCCGACGATATCGACATGACGCTCCAAGACCACCTTGTCCTGGGTCAGGGTGCCCGTTTTATCGGTACAAAGAATATCGATAGCGCCAAAATTTTGGATTGAGGGCAACCGCTTGACAATGACCTTTTTTTTGGCCATAGCCAGGGCACCTTTGGCCAGGTTGACCGTGACGATCATCGGCAGCATTTCCGGTGTGAGCCCGACCGCGATCGAAAGGCCGAACAGCAGAGCCTCGAGCCAATCGCCCTTGGTCAAGCCGACAATCAGGAACACGGCAAAAACCATAACCACCATGAAGCGGATCATCAGCCAGGTGAAAGAACGGACGCCGATGTCGAAACTGGTATCTTCCCGCTTATCCGTCAGGCGTTCCGAGATGGCTCCGAATATGGTACGGGTACCGGTATTGATGACTACGCCGCGTGCGGTGCCGCTGGTGACCGAGGTGCCGAGAAAGCAGGCATTGGTCAATTCCAGTGCCGCTTGCGGAGGATGCGAGGGGTTCTGGCTGGTCTTCTCGACCGGCATGGCTTCACCGGTGAGCGCCGATTCGCTGACAAAAAAGTCTTTTGCCGAAATGAGCCGCAGATCTGCCGGAACGATGGAACCGGCCTGGAGGATCACTATGTCGCCGGGGACGATCTCCGACATCTTGATCTCGACTTCTCCGCCATCCCTGAGGACAAAGGTCCGTGATTGGACGCGTTTTCCCAAGGACTCGACAGCCTGGCTGGAACGACGGTCGAGGATATAGGAAAGGCCGACACTGAGCAGGATCATCGCGCCGACAATGATGGCGGATTTCGCCTCACCAATGACAGCAGAGACCGCCGAAATCACAAGCAATTGTACCACCAACGGGCTGCTTAGGCGATGCAGCATGTCGGCCCAAAAGCCCATGTGCTGGACTCGGGACAACTTATTGGGGCCGAATTTGTCCAAGCGGTGTTCTGCCTCTTCGCTCTTTAATCCATTGAGCGCAGTTTCCAGAATGTCTAAGGCTTCCAGGCTACTTCGGGTACAACACTTCAGGAGCAATTGTTCGCCCTGGTTGCCCGAAAGGGTTCCTGACGAAGGAATACCGCTTTCTTTGGAACGACGAGTGAAGAAATTCATTTTCATGACCATTGCAAACCTCCATCGGCACGAAGAGCATTCGATGCGATAGAGAGCGGCAAAGCACTGTGGTGCAATGAAGCGGCCAAAAAACAGTCTTCAAGAAAGGTAAGAATTCGGAAGCTTGTTCTGAGCAGAAGGATTGCCAGGTTTGGGCCAAGACAAATAAAGCTGAGCCGTATCCGGTTGTCAGGAGGGGTGTACAGGTTGTTCATGGTTCACCTTGGTGGGGGCTGCGGAGGGCGAGCCGCGCAGCTGGAGGTGAACCGAAAGGCTATGCTCGGAGGGAGCGTCGACCGTTCACATCACCTGCCGCGCGGCTCATCCACCGCGGTCCAGGGTCTTCAGGTTGATCTTGCGTTAGTTCCTGGGTTGAGCTCCAGCAACTATGACTGCCATCCGAGTCGGTCATGATATGTGCTCTGTGTGATGTAGGAATAATTTAAAGGTGATTAAGGCAAAGTCTGTAATCTTCAGCACCCCTAATATAGGCGGTTAGCTGAGAAATACAATCACTTTTGTATTAGTTTCGTATTAGGTTAAAAAAAAGAACGAAGAGACAAGGAGTGCATAACTTTTCACCCAAATAATTGAATGCCTAGCATTTGCCTGAAAGCCGAAGAACCAGCTAGCGGCGGTTAACGTTGCACGATTGGACTTGTTTGATAATGACGGAAAGATGCTGGAAAAAAGAGTCGGCTTCCGGGTCGCCAGGGTTCTGTTCCCGCCGCTGTTCATAGCGGGCGAACAACTGGGTCAGTATCTGATAGGCCTGATCACCGTCCAGTGACCCCAGATCGTCCCAAAGATCGGTGGTATTCAAGCGTCCCCCTCCCCTTCCTCGTCGTTTTCGGCAACCGGGTTGCCGGCTGCCTTGCCAGACTCCTCCTCTAGCACATAACCTATGCCGCAGCAGGCTGGGCATTCCTCCCTGGTGATAAAAAAGCGACTTTCTCCTTGGAAAAAACCAATTTCACCACTCCCGCCGCAGGTGTTGCAGATTTGTTTCTGTTCGCTCATGGCTGCACCAATTTTATTTCCGCCTAGTTAATCAATACCCGCCGCCTGCTTCGCGGCCTGCAGGGTGTTCTTCATCAGCATCGTGATGGTCATCGGACCGACGCCGCCGGGAACCGGGGTGATTGCCGAGGCCTTGGCAACCACGTCGTCAAAATCGACATCGCCGGCCAGAATGGCTTTGCCGCTGGCCGCCTGCCCGATACGATTGACCCCGACATCGATAATCACCGCGCCTTCCTTGATCTGATCGGCTGTAATCATCTTGGCCACCCCGGCGGCAACAATGAGGATATCGGCTCGGCGGGTATGATAGGCCATGTCGCGGGTTCGGGTGTGGCAGATAGTGACCGTGGCATTGCCGCCCGAACGTTTCTGCAGCATCAGGTTGGCGATGGGTTTACCGACGATATTGGAGCGGCCGACCACCACCACCTCGGCTCCGGAGGTTTCAATACCGGAACGCTGCAGCAGTTCCAGGATACCGTGCGGAGTGCAGGGCAGAAAACACTTTTCGCCCAACATCATTTTGCCGACATTGACCGGATGGAAACCATCGACATCCTTGGCTGGATCAATGGCAAACAGCACCTTGCCCTCGTTGATGTGACGGGGCAGCGGCAGTTGCACCAGGATACCGTGGATGGCGGGATTATGGTTGTATTCGCCGACGATCCGCAGCAATTCGGCTTCACTGGTGTCCGCGGCTAGCGTAACCTGCTCGGAATGGATACCCAGGGCATGCGCGGTTTTGTTCTTGGCCGCTACATAGGACTCCGAGGCTGGATCCTGACCCACCAGGATGGTCACCAAGCCAGGAGTAAGGCCGTACAGTTCTTTGAGGCTCGTCACCTCGGTGGCAATCTCTTCGCGGATGGCCTTGGCGGTTTCTATCCCGCTGATAATTTTAGCTGGCATAATTTGTACTCAATAAAGTGAAGGCCTAGGACCTGAAAAAGGCAGGGTGAGAGTTTCGACGTTGCAAGCTATCACAGCGACCATATTTTTCAAGCAGAGACTGGTTTGGTTTCATTGATCATGACGATTCGGGGCTGCGGGGAGTGGCGAAAGGGCAGCAAGGTTTTCTTGGGTAGACGAGAATGGCTGCGATGAGCCAGAAAGCGATATATCCGGCTGTGTTTGATTTAGAGCCCTTAAAATAATTGGTGCTGACCGTGGTTGTTCTCCAAGGTCAGCACCAAACCACAAACACTTTGGGGGAGTGCATCATGGTTGTTCCGAAAACCACTAGTTACTTCTGCTTCAGTTGATCCATGGTTTACCCAGGGGAAGAATGGGTCTGCCAAAAACCTGGGCATAAATTGCCGCTGCCATCATATACAACGCCAGGAAGGCGCACGCGAAAAGATCGATGGCGGTGATTCTCAGAAGTTGTTCCTTCATGCCGGCGAGAAAAACCAAATCCAATCCGATAAAACCGAGGATGAGGGTTGTAAAGGTCAGGGCCATCGCCGTATGAATTCTCATTGCGGCGATCCACATGAAAAACGTATAAATGGTGTAGCCAACGAGGAAAAGTCCTGTGTCTTTAGGCGTGATTTTCAGAGCTTTCCACTCCGGCGGGACACAATCCGAAAGCAGGAATATCAGGCCAAGGGCTATCCAGAAGGCCCCATACGAACAAAATGCGCTATAACCGAAGTTGTTGCCGCACTTGAATTCCTGAAAACCTGCCATAAGTTGCATCAGGCCGCCAACAATCATCGCCGCGCAGAAAACAGTTCCTGTCCCCCCCCAGCCCATATTATGAAACTGTAAGAGTATAGTTGTCATACCAAAACCTGCTAAACCGACAACTGCTGGATTTCCTACGGGTTTTACTTCCGCCATTTCTTTCTCCTTATTCAACGAGAATTAAAAAGAGTTAATTCAACCCCGAAAGTTGAGGTTGAGCCTGAAACTCGCACCTTGTTCAACCTTTCTAGCAAATTTTCGCAGTTGGCAAACCTATCAGAATTGATAGGAAGGGGCGCGGAACTGCCCTGTCTGTTAGAAAATTCTGCAAACAATATAGGGCATAATTATGGCACTAGTGGCGCATTAACCGGCGACAAGGCGCTAACCGAACTGGCGCAGCGGTTTGAAGTAGACCAACCAGGTAACGAAATGGAATGAGCAGCGAAAAAACAAGCGAAGAATCCACGTGAAAATCGTGGGCCATTGTTCAAGCGAGAGGAGCTTCCTCTATTTAGACGTTTACCAAACTATTGCATGTCGCAACCGCCACTGCATGGCTGCGGCTCACCGTGTTCAGTTTAGTATTGATATTTTTTACATGGAAATTAATGGTTGCTTCTGCCACGTTCAGGATAATAGACATCTCCCAAGATGTTTTCCCTTGGGATAACCACTTGAGTACTTCGCGCTCTCTTGTGGTAAGAAGGCCTTGCAGTTTTTTGGCTTCATTTTTTACCCGCAGTGATGAGAGCGCTATATGAAGGTAAGGGGAGAGTTTTTCAAAAATATATTTCTCCCTTTTTTTATTGTTTTTATTATTTTTAAATTTCCCGCCTACGGTAATCATCGTCCAAGGAAGACCTCCACCCATGCCCCCCTTGGTAAAACAGACCCAGCCTTCTTTAATCTCGAAATCGCTAGCTAGTACTAAAAAACTATTCCGGGATGGAAACCTGCGGTGGATATCGCCCCAATGCTGAGGAGTGCATTCCTTTCTAGCGGCCAAAACAATAGGATCGACAGGATTAATCCGCCAATTCGTGAGACATAAGTCAATCCACTCTTGCGGGTAGTTGATATTGAGGTCACCTACTGTCCACGTTTTATTGGAGCTCGGTTTGGGAAATCCAAAAAAAATGTAGTCACCTTCTATAAGCTCTCTTAAAGAATGAGCCACGCCCCTGAATTGATCATTATCCTCAATAAAAACCAAGGAATGAATTATTCCCAGTAATTCGTTGAGCTCGCAAACACTTAGGATATTGCAATTTTTCACAATGACACCAGAGTTTCAGCAGACTGAGAGAATTTGAAATCAAAGAATGTGCCCTTCGCTCCTGAGTAAGTTGTATAATAACTTATTCTGTTCAGTAGCATTTTTGAATGCTACTCTCAATCCAAAAGCCTCTACAGTTTTCTCAAAATATCTGCCGGGCGCATTTTTGCAGCGGCTCTGCCCATCACCAGGGCAGCAATACCGCCTGTGGCCAAGGTAATGGCCAAGGCGACCACCACCAATTCCCAGGAAAATTGAATGGGCAGCCGGATGACCTGATCGCTCAGCTCACTGACTTTGGCTGCAGCCGGCAAGGGATGCAGTGCCCAGGGGGTAGCGGCGGGCAGGGAAAGCGTGCCCACGAGCAAGGCCCCCAGATACCCTAACCCCAGCCCCAGCAGACCACCGAGCAGACACTGGACCATGGCTTCACCCAGGAGTTGCGCCTGGATGTTGCGTTGCGTCCAGCCCACCGCCTTGAGCACCCCGATTTCGCCCACCCGCTCCACCAGGTTTGCGGCCATGGACTTGAGGATCAGCAGGATGGCTCCCAGCAGAGACACCACCGAGGCCACCAGCGCAAATCGACCTGAAATCAGCGAGACCCCGCCCATCAGTTCCATGAAGGTGTCGGAGCTGCTGACCGACAGACCGGGGAAGTTCTTGATAATTTCCTTTTGGATACGCTGCTGTTCGGCAGGATCGCGCAGCCGCAGGTAGGCCACGTTCAGCGGGGTTGGTGCCTCTGCCAGGAGCGCTTGGGCATCTGACAAGGGGAGATAGATGTTGGCTGCGGCCACCTGCGCCCCTTCGCGGATCTCGAGTAAGCCGACCACCTTGAAAGGTCTGCCGCCAATGTCCAGGGCCGTTCCCAGGCGGATGCCGCGAAACTTGGCATAATGCTTTTCCACCAGGGCCTCGCCCGGTTCTGCCGGAGCCTGCCCCTGACTGATCCATTGCACTACCCGGACCGGGCCTAAGTCGGGCCGGGCCAGGTCAACCCCCATGATGGTCCGGAACCCATTAGGGAGGAATTCCCAGAGCAGGAGTGCACCAGCACTCGCCGCGACCCCATCGATTCTGCCCAGCGCTGCAAACTCCAAAGGCGAAAGCATCTGATTGGAAAAGGGGAGTTTGATGCCCCGCATGGACAGGCCACCCTGCCCTATTGGCTGCTGCTTTTCCGCCCGTTGCACAATGAGATCAGCCCCCAGACTCTGCAACGGTTGGCTGGCGGCTCGCTGGTAGCCGGTGGAGATCGCGTTGATGGCGACAAATAGCCCAATCCCCACAGCAATGCCTAGGATATTGATCAAGGTGCGCGCCGAACGATGCTGCAATTCATGGAAAATATAGGAGATGCGCATGGCCCTGCCCTGCCTCAATTCTTGAGCGTGGCCTGATCAAGGGCCTTGGTCAGGGAATCCAGAGTCCATTTTCCCTGAAAAAATTCCGGTCCTGATCCGTTAGGAAACCCGGAGAAGGTACAGGGCACGCCCTCCACCGAAACGGTCGTCTTGCCATTGATCCAGATCATCAAGGGCACATGCTGGTGAATGCCTTTGCTCACCATAAATTTTTCGCCGTCCTGGCTTTCAAAGTCGTGCCAGTGTGGGGCAATTTTTTCGCCATAACCGGCAAAAAGCCCTTTGAGCTTATCCAGGGTGGGCTTCAGCGGGCCGTGATTCATGTAGAGGATATCGACCTCCACGGTTGCGGCTGCTCCGGCAGCCCCGGGCAAGAGCATTGCAAACAACACCACCAGAATAATGAGGATATTTTTCATGCGACAATGGCTCCATCTTGCATGCACAGCATGCGGTCGGCTGTTTTTGAAAGTTCCAGATCATGAGTTACCATCAGGATGGTCATACCTTGCTGTTTATGCAGGCCATCAAGGATCTCCATAATGGCCTGCCCGGTTTGGGAGTCCAGGTTGCCAGTAGGCTCGTCGGCAAAAATGATCTGCGGATGGTTGACCAGGGCGCGGGCAATGGCCACGCGTTGCTTTTCTCCGCCCGATAAGGTGCCGGGCAGATGATCCAGGCGATGTTCCATCTGCATCTGCCGCAGCAGGGTGGTCGCCCGCTCCCGGCGCTCTTCTTCCGCCATTTTGACCGGAAAAAGCGGGACCGCCACATTCTCCCAGGCCGTAAGCGTGGGGATTAGTTGAAACGACTGGAATATAAAACCAATGTTGGCCCGCCGAAAGAGCGCCAGTTCGTCTTCCGGTGCCGCAACGATGTCCTTGCCGCATAGGGTTGCCTGTCCGGAGGTCGGTCGCTCCAGACCGGATAGCAGGGCGAGCAGCGTGGTCTTGCCGCTGCCGGATTTGCCCACCAGACTGACGAACTCTCCCGGCTGCAGATCAACGGAGACGCCTTTGACCACCTCCAGGACGCCAAAGGTTTTACTGATATCGGTGGCAACGAGGATTGAATCATTCATGACGGAGCACCTCGGAAGGTTTGATACGGGTGATACGGCCGATGCACAGGGCGCTGGTTAATCCGCCGACGATCAGGGAAAGCACCAGGGCCAGGCCAACCAGGGGCCAGGAAAGGTGCACAGGCAGGAACACGGTTTTGAAGACCGGTTCACCGCCGCCGGGAAGGAAATGCGGCGTAGGGCTCATCTCCCAGGGAATGGGGATATGCAATTCCTGAAAGCTCAGGCCCAAACAGACCAACCCCGCAAAGCAGACCCCGACAATCCCAGCCAGCAGGCACAACGCCAGTGATTCGGCCAGAAGTTGGCTCATAATATTTTTATTGGTCCAGCCCAGGCACTTGAGGACACCGATCTCCCTAGCCCGTTCTTGGATGCCGCCGGCCATTGTTTTGAATACCAGCAAAAAGGCAACGGTCATGACGATGCAGGAGGTGGCCGAGGCAAACTTGTCCGAGAGGGCAAAGAGATTGCCGAGCTGACGCAGAAAGGATGCCGGCGTGGCCACTGCGGCTTTGTCGCCCAGGGCGGTTTTGAGCGCGATTGCCAGGCTGGGGATCGCCTCTTGATCAGCCACCAGAAACACCAGATTTACATCCCCAATGGCAAACGGCGAGACACCCTGTACCTGGGGAGAGGCCGCAGCCATCTCCTGGGCCTCCAAGAGCGGCAGATAGACATTGGCCACCGCGATCTTCGAGGCGCGCGAACCATCGACCAACCCGACCACGGGATACCGTTTATCCAGGATGGTCACCGTATCGCCCACTTCGATCTGTTTTTCTTTGGCATAGGTGCCATCGACCAGAGCCTGGAGGCCTTCTCCTTCAAAAAACCGGCCTTTGACCACGAAGTTGCGCAGCTTGCCCGGTCCCAATCCATTCGCCGGGTCCAGTCCCATCACCATCGTAAACCGATCCTTATCGAACACCCACAGCAACAGGGCCTGGCCCATGGCACGCACACCGGGTAGCCGGCTGATCTGTTCCATCTCCTGCTTGCGGATGGTCACTGCCGAACAAGGAAACACCGCCCCTTGCAGTTCTTGGGGAACGTCTCCGGAACGCTGGATAGTGATGTCAGCGCCGATCTCCTGAAGCGGCGTTCGTGATGCTTCCTGATAGGCCACGGCGAGGGCCTGGAGGATGACCAGGAGGCTAATTCCCACGGCTAGGCCGAGGATGGCGGTAAGATGCCGCCTTCTGCGGAGGTAGAGCTCCCGCCACACATACGAAAATCGCATCGTCTCCCGGCCTCCTTAGGTAATTATTCGTTATAGGGAAGGTTTTGAGTAAGGAAACTTTGACGCAAGGCCTTAAAAAATATCTGTCGCTGTTCCGGGTTCAGAATCTCTTTCATTTTCAAGATATGCTCGAAAACATTTTGTTGAATGGTGGATTGAATGGATAGTATTTCTTTCCGTATACGATTGACGTGGTCCATATCGACTGGGTCCTGTTCCAACATGGCGATCATGCCGTTGCGTTTTTCATGAATCTCACTCGATAGCTTGCCGATGTTTTCATGAAAATCTCGCGCCAAGGGTGATATTGAAGCCTGCTGATCCGGAGTGAGACCAAGAAGTGCATACAAATGATTGTCGTTCGAAACCAAGGGGCATCCCTTTGGGTCGCCAGCGCTTCTTGTTTGCACAAAATGCAGTCCAAACATGGTGGCGGCCCCAATATTCATGGCCAGAAGGAGCAAGAGAACAGAACTCCATATTCTACTCTTCATCGTTTCACCTGGGTGGCATCACTCACCAATAAAAGATACCCCTGGGCGAGAGAGCCTTTCGGGGTCGGCGCGAAAACATCCAATGCTTCAAAGGTTGCAGCCTGTATCGGGGCCGTGGTTACCGCGGTCCTATTTTCCACCGCGGCTTTTCCCATCCAGCCACCAATCACGAGACCCAAGACAACCATGGCCGCCACAGCGGCAGGCGCGGGAAACATGAAATCCCAGGCCCGTATCCAATCAAAGATCCTCGGTTCGGATTGCTCCGTAATCTTCCGCATCACCGCTTGAGAAAAATCAGGCCGCGGGTGGCACGGAACGCCATCCTCCAGGGCCAGCCAGAGATGCTGCAAATCTGCTAGAGCCTGTCGGCAGTCCGGGCAAATCGCGAGATGCGCTTCGATGTCGGAGCGCCAAACAGGCGATACCTCTCCATCCTCAAAGGCTGAAAGTTTTTTGCGTATTGCCGTACAGTTCATGGGTAGGGGTAATGACTTTTCCATAGGCTTTTCTCCGTTTACTCAGACCAGATGAATGCCTTCTTATTTAATTAAACTGACGAGGATTGGAAAACCTGCGGTTATTTTTCAAGGGAAAGCAATTTTTTATGAAGATTGGCCTTGGCCCGTACCAACAAAGCCTCCACCGCAGCAACCGAACAACCGATGACAACAGCGATCTCTTGATAGGAGAGTTCTTCGTAGCGCCGAAGCACCACGGCAAGGCGCTGGTTGGTAGGCAAGGATTCAATAGCGGCTCGAACCAGACGGCCCTGTTCAGCTTGCAGAGTCGCGTCTTCGGGTGAAGGGGTATGAGCGGGAATCTCCGGCGCATCGTTGTCGCCGAAAGTCCAAAACGAGCCGATCAACCGGATGTTGCACCGCCACAGCGATTGGGTTTCGCTTTTACAAATATTGGCTGTCAGGGTGTACAGCCAAGTGGTGAATTTAGAGGTTGGCGTATATCTTTTAGATGAGCGCCATATCCGTACAAACACCTCCTGAGCGAGGTCATTCGCCTCCTCTTCTCTGCCAAAAAAACGATAGATCAACTGGAAGACAGTCTCTTGATGGCGATTGACCAAACAGGAAAAAGCCATTTGGTCACCGTCAGCCACGAGCAGCATGAGGTCTTCACTGGCTAAAGATTTGTAATCACGTTTCACGTTATGCTTGGGTCGCTCACGACTTGATGAAATTCTACGCAAGGACTTTGCCAAGTTGAAGCATACTCCAACCGGACAGACGACGAGTGGGATGGTCAAGTAAAGGTGGACACCTTGCTAATAGCTTTTTTAAAACGAGTTTATCCTGTTGCCTGGTTTTGTTACATGAGTCTCCTTGCACGGGTTGTTATTTCAATGCGAATGGTATTCCGAGGGGCAAGACTGGGGAACAGTCTCTTGTTTCCCCGGCCAGCATCGTCCTGGTCCGTTCATGTTGCCGGTATGACAGATACCGCTTATATCGCTTCGTTCGATCTGAACAGTCGTGTGATGAATATTGAAGGTATGATGCAGATACTCTGCTGTCTGATGCAAAAACTCGTCACTGCCGCCTGATTGCATAACCAGATGGGCAGTCAGGACATTTTCCGTGGTGCTCGCCGCCCAGATATGGAGATCGTGTACGCATTGCACTCCGGGCAGTCCGGTGAAATAGTCCAGCACCGCTTCCGCATCAATCTGGACAGGCACCCCGGCCATGGTAAGATGCAGCGAGTCTTTGAGTAATCCCCAACCAGAGAGAATGACGAGAAACGCGATGGCTATTGAAATGACTGGATCGAGAATATTCCAGCCGGTAGCGTTGATAATCAGTCCAGATACTACAACTCCACCTGAAACTGCAGCATCAGCAGCCATGTGCAAAAAGGCCCCTTTGATATTGAGATCATGTTCCCTGCCTTTCATAAACAACAGGGCTGTCGCGGTGTTGATGACCACGCCGATAGCAGCGATCACCGTGATGGTCGTCCCGTTCACGGGTACAGGAGAACGGAATCTGCCCACAGCTTCCCAGATGATAACACCGATAGCGGCATACAGAAAAAGAGTGCTGCCAAGTGATACCAGGATCGTCCCTTTTTTGAAGCCGAAAGTGTGCCGGGCACTGGCAGACCGTTTTGCCAAGGCCATTGCTGCCCAGGCGAGCAGTAGGGTCATGACATCGCTTAAATTGTGCCCAGCGTCGGCAATCAGGGCAAGCGAGTTGGATATCGTGCCATAACCTGCTTCAACACAAACGAAAAGCACGTTGAGCACCGTGCCGATGGCAAAGGCGCGGTTGAAATTGCTGGAGGCATGGTCGTGATTGTGAGAATGAGCCACAGGAAGTCTCCAAAGTGCAAAGTAGTTTTTTCCAGGCTTTTTCATGAAGCCCTTGGCAAGATCGGCGAATAAGAAAGACCAGTTACAGGATACTCATTAAGGGTTGACTCATGAAATAAATACCAAGAACTCCAACACCTACGCCTGCCATCCTGCGAAAGAAAGCACTCCCCTTTTGCCAGGCACTATTGTCGAGAAATTGTTTCACCAGAGCGGTGGAACTTCCAGCCACGACAATAGGAATACAATGACCGATACCGAACAGGGCAATAAAGACCAACCCTGTCAGTATTTTTTGTTGGACAGTGATGATGGCGAGAATGGGGGCAATGAAACCAAACGTGCAGGAACCGGAGAGGGTACCGTAAGCCAGGCCGAGGATGAATGCCCCGGGCAGTCCTTTCATCCTGGTTTTAGTCATCAGTCCATTTGCCATGGAGCACTTGGCAATACCGAGCATATCAAGCGACACCCACACCAGAATAGCCCCCACTGCAATGGTCATATAAGGGCCGACATCTCCAAGCATGCGGCCAAGCACCGCGCAGATAACGCCAATAGTCGCAATAGTTAGAAAGAGGCCGGTTGTAAATAAAACAGCATACAGCGCCGCCTTGCGTCCCGCGACAATCTGGTTCTGACCTGCGACATAACTAATAATGAGTGGTATTGAAGCCAAATGACAAGGGCTGAAAAGGACACTGACCATTCCCCACAAAAAACAGCCAATACCTCCGAGAAGAAGGCCCTGATTCATCCAAGAATTAATAGCAAGAAAAAGCTGTTCCACCGGCTTATTTGACCCCCTGTTGCTTAAACACGGCCACAATGGATTCTTTATCTAAAAACCCTTCATGTCTAGATATTTCTTTTCCTGTTGCATCGTAGAAGATCTGCGTGGGAATCGCTCGAAGGGCAAATCGTGGTCCTACATCCGGATTCTCCCAGACATCAATAAATAGGACAGCCGCTCGCCCCTGATATTCCTTTGCCAACCCCTCTATGATCGGGGCCATCATTTTGCAGGGGATACATTTCTTAGCCCCCAGATCCACCATGGTCACCATTCCCGGTACAGGCACTTGCGGGACGACCTGCTCTGCTCTAACAACGGCGGCTCCGGTTGGTGATAGCAGCCCAACAGTTGCCGATAAAACGAGGGTCACCAAAAGGCCCCGTACGAGATAGCTACTCACAACGTCCTCTCCTTCTCACAGATAAATTTGGGCATGTTCAATGACCCGCGCAATCGTAGCTGCCGAGACATCGGTGCTGCCTTTTTCAAAGCCAAGATCATTCAAGCGAAGATGCGTCACTTTGGTGAAACCAGCCATCTCCAATGTTTTCTTGGTGAATTCGAGAGAACAGCCGTCGATGGCCAGGATCGACTGAGCCGTTTCGGTTGACTTGACGATTCCACTGACGCGACCACCGATTCCGGCTAAGCAGAACATCTTGGCGGCGCCGTCGCGAGTAAGTTTCCGTGCCGCCTGATCTGCCAGTTCGCCAACATCGGCACAGCCTGAACAGGCAAATATTAATTTGGGCCCTGCATTACTCCCACATGAACAGCCACCACCCGTTTGCTTTGGAAGCATGGTATTTCTCCTTCACTGAATTAAGTATTGAAGCACGGTATCTTACGCGAGTAACCAATGAGGAAATTCAACTGATCCACTTTTCAACTTCACTTTGCTTTGGGACACGACCTACACACATGACCTTTCCGTCAATGACCACCGCAGGTGTAGAAAGAATTCCCAGTTTAGCTATCTCTTGAAAGTCCGCCACTTTCATTACAACAGCCTCGACCCCTTTGGCGGCAATGGCCGCTTCAACAGTTTTTTGCACCTTTTCACAGGAGGCGCATCCCGGTCCGCACACCTTAATTTCCATTTGTTCCCTCCGATTGAATCTTTAAAAACCAAATCACACCTAAGTGTCCTCTCGACTTTAAAAAACCTGTTATCAATTCACGTCAACATCGTTGGTTATTATTTTCGCTGCATTTCGTTTAATTATAAAATAATATTAAATAGATATCCGGTAATTATAATTGATACCGTTACAACTCCGGTAAATATCGCTATCAGCTTTGGCTTGATTACCTTGCGCAGGATAATCATTTCTGGGGTTGATATGGCCACAATAGCCATCATGAAAGCCAAAGCGGTTCCAAGGGGCATTCCTTTCTCCACCAGCGCCTGCACTATAGGGATAGTGCCGGCAGCATTGGAGTAAAGGGGTATGGCAATGAGCACGGCAATGATGACCGCAAACGGATTGTTTGGTCCGGCATATTTAACGATGAAATCGATTGGCGCATACCCATGTATCCAAGCGCCAACGCCGATACCAACCAGCACATAGGGCCAAACTCGTTTGAGTATATCGATGGTATAGTCTTTCGCATAACCTACCCGTTCCCGCCAATTCGGTTCAGCTATTTCACTCTCCCCCATTTTTATCTGATAGACATATTCTTCGACTAAATGCTCTAACTTCAGTTTACCTATCACTATTCCGCTAAAAAAGGCAATTGAGACACCGGTGCTTACGTAGAGGAGCGCTATTTTCCAACCAAAGAGGCCCCAGAGCATAACCAGGGCGACTTCATTCACGGTCGGCGAAGAGATGAGAAAAGAGAAGGTCACCCCGAGTGGCAACCCAGATTCCAAAAAACCGATAAATAAAGGCACTGCCGAACAGGAACAAAATGGAGTAACGATACCGAGCAGTGCTGCTAAGAAATTGCCAACATATTCTCGTTTATTGCTCAGTAATTTTTTGGATTTTTCAGGAGGGAAATAGCTCCGAATGATGGCCACTACAAAAATGATCGTCACCAAAAGTAAAAAAATCTTCATAGTATCATAAAAGAAGAAATCTAATGCATCACCCAGGGTGGTGCTGGAAGCTATTCCCATCCATTGATATACGATGAGGTCTGCAAAGCTTTTCAACATAAAATCACCTCCATTAAACGTCTTTTCCGTGTGCTTTTAGGTCCTGGGTTCTACCTGGCTCCACCACTTGCACTATTGACCAAATAACCATGTGTAGGCTATAAAAAAAACCTCCTTTTACTTCAGCAGCTCAATATGAGTCTGAACGGTCGCTCTAATAACTTCCTCAACGCACGGCATAAAATTCAGAATACAGGGCACTTTAAGCCTGTAATACACCTGTTTTCCCCGCTTTTCATCCTCGACTACCCCTGCTTGTTTGAGAATGGAAAGATGTTTGGAGATGGTAGAAAAATCGGCATCAATAGAAGCCCCCAACTCGCAAACGCACTTCTCGCCGTCGGCCAATTGTTCAGCCATCCATAGGCGGGTCGGGTGTCCCAGTGCTTTCAACACATTCGCCTTTGCTTCGATCAGTGCTTTCTGTTTTTCGTTCATAGAACCTCACATTTTCTTATTTAGTAAAATAACCAAATGAATTTGTCAATAAGAAAAGGTGACGCCCTCTCAAGAGATCGTTATCCCCTCACAAGTTAAGATGTCCATGAAATCATCGCTGTACTTTGATGAGGAACTGCGGATGTCAAGTTACAGCATACTTTATCTGTCACTGGGGAGGCCATCGCCCAGGTTCAAGTCCGCAGCTCAAAGAGCTGAGAAGGAAAACAGGCTATTGCGATTGTTGCTAAAATACCCCATTCTCAAAGTCCCTTCCAAGGGTGGATCCTGCCTGTTAATTTCAAATTAATTTCATTATATTTAAAATAGTTACATCATGTTACATGAACAACCTATTTACATCCTCTGGGTACCAGAAAAGAGACAGGACGCTCACGGATGTCCCGCACCGGCAGACGACGCATTCCATCCGCCTCCTAATGATTTGATCAGGGCTACGGCCGCGACTATATTCTGCCCTCGTAAGCGCATACTCGTGCGTTCTGTTGCAATGACAATATTTTGCGCTGTCGCCACCTCTAAATAGGTGACGAGACCGGAGTCATAGCGATTGGTCGCTATTTCCAGTTGCTTACGCGCCGATTGCAATGCGTCCATTACCTGATCATACTGCTTGGCGAGCAGGTACTCAGCTGCAAGATTGTTTTCGACATCAGCAAAGGCAGTAAGCACAGTCCCACGATACTTGGCGACGGTTTCCTCGTAGCTCGCTTTTGTTTGCTGATAAGTAGCCGTAAGCTGCCCGCCCTGAAAGAGAGGGGCCGTTAACGACGGACCGACTGACCAGAATCGACTCGGCCAGTCGAAAAGATTCCCTGTAGAGCCGCTTTGAAAACCGGCCTGGCCGCTCAATTTGAGCGTAGGGAAAAAAGCAGCTTTTGCCACGCCAATATTGGCATTCGCAGCAGCCATCCGACGTTCAGCAGCTGCGATGTCGGGTCTTCTTTCCAGTAGTTCGGAGGGGAAACCCGGTGGAATGATGATGGGCTTCAGATCCAAGGGCTGCTCTTTGAGGTGAAAAAGAGAGGCGTTTTTTCCAGTCAGTACTGCCAGCGCGTGTTCGAACTTCGCGCGCTGCAAGGCATTATCCGGCAGTTGGGATACGGCGTTCTTAAGAATGGTCTCGGCCTGGGCTACATCCAGATCGGAGACCATGCCCTCGGCCCTGCGATTGCGAACGAGATCAAGCGATTTGCGATAGGCATCAATGCTTGAAAGCAGCAGGGCTTTATCCGCATCAAGGGCGCGGAGTGTGAAATAGTCGGCTGCCACTTCGGCCTGCATGGCCAGTTTTACTGATTCGAGATCGTCCGCACTTGCCTGTACTTGAGCTGTTGCAGCATTAACAGTGCTCCGCACGCGTCCCCAGAGATCAAGCTCATAACTCAAATCAAAGGGGACTGTATAGGTGTCATAGGTCTGGCCTGGGTGGCCGCCAGCGGGTCGATTTTTTGAATCTAACTGCTCAGTTGGTTGCAAGGAGACTCCCAAACGGGGGAATAGGCCGGAGCGCGTAACATCGACAATAGCCCTAGCTTGTTCAAAGCGAGCGGCAGCTGCTTTAAGATCCTGATTAGCTGTGGCGGCGTCGATTTCCAATTGATTGAGCTCTGCATTGCCAAATATCTCCCACCAGTTGCTCTTGGGCAAATGCGCTTGGGGTGTGGCTATTTTCCACTCACCTTCGGCACCGGAATACGTTTCTGGAATGCTCGTGGCTTCGGGACGTTGATAAGAGGGACTGACGGAGCAGCCAGAAATTGCAAGGAGTGCCAATGCAGCAATGAGTCGTCGGGCCACAGCCCAAAAGTGATCAACGTGTTGTGGCTTTTCCATTATTTTTTCCCTGTCTGGGCTGGTTCGACAATTTGTACCTGAGCGCCACTTACAAGCGACTCGGCAGGATTGATGATAAGACGATCATCTGGAGTCACACCGGAGAGGACCTCAAATGTTTGCCCAAAATCGCGTCCGATCTTCACACCGCGCATTTCAACCTTGCCTTCCGGATTCACGGTGCCCACTTGCGGGCCTTCGGCGCGGAAGAGCACCGTGTTGGCCGGAATGGTCAAAGGGGGGATGGTTTTCGCTTCAGTAAAGCGCACTTGGGCATACCCTCCGGCAAGAATTTCTGCTTTCGGGTTATCTGCCTCAAGCTCTACCAGCAGTGTCCTTGAATCAGCCGCTATCACCCCGGCAGTGCGAATGACTTTAACAGGGAACATGCGACCTGGAAGCTCGGGTACATTCATCTCGGCCGCTTGACCTATAGTGATGCTACGCGCCATTGACTGGGGAACTTGCACGAAGACACGAAGTTTGTGTGTTTGCGCCATGTGAAAAAGCTCTTTGTTTCCTGCGATCACAATGAGATCACCCGTGTCGATATTTCGAACTGTAACGGTGCCGGCAAAAGGTGCTACCACACGCGAAAATCCCTGAAGTTTCTCCAGCCGTCTTAAATCCGCGTGAGCTAACTCGACTGATGCGGTCTTGAACTTCAGGTCAGCTTGTTTTTCCGCATTTTCTTGTTCACTCACGCTGGCGGTCTTTAAAAGATTGGCCCACCGAGTGGCAGTGATTTTCGAGAGTCCGAGAGCCGCCTCAGCCTGTGCGACCTGAGCGCGTGTGCGTTCCAGCTCCTGACTCAACTCAGGTGTATCGATTTCTGCTAAAAGCTGACCCGCCTCGACACGGGTGCCGATATCAACAAGGATTCGTTTGAGGTAACCCGTGGCACGGGCATAAATGGGTGCTTCAACCCATGATTTGATTTCAGCCGGCAGCTGAAGAGCCGCATTCGGCTGGCCTGATTTGGGAGAGACAAGTATCACGTTGGGAACAGAGAGCTTCATGGTCTCGGCACTCACCTCGTTATGCTGTCTCCAGCGTGGAACAATGCCGGACATTGCACCAATTGTTACCAGCACAACTATGGTAGTGTCCGTCCTTAAACGATAACGTGTTGATATTTGGTTGTAACTTGCGACATTTTGCTGGTTTTTTATGGCGCGCCTTGATATGGTTCGGCTTCAATGGCTTGGTATTATTAAGCAATTTGTTTGGGAGCTCTCGTTATGCGCAGAAAATTCAACCCACAACTGAATCTGTTTACGGCCATGGCCCGGAACAAAATTGGCAAAGAGCTGCAACTGATGTCCCAAGTGCTCGATGCCATCCCAACGTTGCTGGATGTGGTTTATCAGGATTTGGTTCGTTCTGCCTGCCCTACCACGGGTCGGGAGGGTATGTCAGCTGATCAGGTTCTGCGTTGTGCCCTCCTGAAACAGTATCGCCAGCTCACCTACGAGGAGTTGGCCTTTCATCTGGAAGATTCAAGCTCCTTCCGTGGTTTTTCCCGCCTGGAGATGGGGCAATATCCCTGCAAATCGATCTTGCAGAGGAACATCAAGGCCCTGCGCGAAGACACCTGGGAAACGATCAACCAAACGATTCTCGGTTACGCCAAACAAGAAAAGATTGAGTCCGGCCGTAAGGTTCGCATTGATGCCACCGCTGTTGAGACTGACATCCATCACCCCACCGATTCGACCCTGCTGGCTGACGGAATTCGGATTATCACCCGCTGGCTGGGTGAAGGCAAAGGGTTATCCCCTTCTCCGAGTTATGCATACAGCGACCATCGGCGGGTCGTCAAGAAGCGGGTGCTGACTATTCTCAACGTTAAGAAGGAAGCGCTTCGCCAAAGAGCGTACCGCGACCTCCTCATGTATGCCGGCAAGGTCAGGGCGTATGCTTTGGTGGCCATCCCGGAGTTGGCGGCACATCAAGCTCGGGAGGCAGTCGATTTCTTTGTCGGCAAAGTCCTGTCCGAGAAACTGGCGCGAGCCGTTGGCCTCCTGGGCAAGGTGATGGACCAGACGGATCGGCGTGTCTTCAAGGGGGAACAGGTACCGGCCTCAGAGAAAGTAGTTTCCTTTTTCGAAGACCACACCGACATCATCGTCAAGAAGCGTCGTGAAACCGAGTACGGCCACAAGATCTTTCTCACCGGTGGCGCTTCCACCATGATCCTTGATTGCCTGATCGTGCGTGGCAATCCAGCTGACACCACGCAGTACGGGCCGCTGCTTTCGAGGCAGCAGAAACTGTACAACCGCATGCCTCGGCAGGTGTCAGCTGATGGCGGCTTCGCCTCAAACAACAATCTTGCCTTTGCCAAACAAAACGAGATCACGGATGCGGTGTTCGCCAAAAAACGTGGTCTGTCGGTAGTCGACATGGCCAAGAGCGCCTGGGTGTACAAGGCGTTGCGCAACTTCAGGGCCGGTATTGAGGCTGGGATTTCCACCCTCAAACGAGCCTTCGGGCTTGACCGCTGCACCTGGAAAGGCTGGGAGGGATTCGGCCGATACGTTTGGAGCTCTATCGTTTCCTATAACCTCCTAGTCCTGGCCAGAACAAAGCTGGCTACAGCCTGAAAGCTCCAGGAAGGATGTAATCGGCATGACCTAAGGATAACTACGTCCAAAATTTACAAAAACTACGCAAAACAACCGGAATCACCAGTCCCGATAGCCCTTGGGCCAGAAATTGCCCGCCTGCCGGTGCCCCCTCGGCACAGCAAAACAGGGGTTTCCGGATGGACACTATGGTAGCGACAAGCCTTCGCTTGATCGAAAATTTGGGAAGTTCTCTTTGAGATTTCAATTGCACGGGATTTTCCTCTTTTAAATTCATAGCGACACTTTATCAATCATCGGCTTCGGTTAAAGGGATTGCTTTTGGCATCGGTCCCGGAGGTGTACGCCGGTGGAGCAGGCTGAAGACTACGGGAACAAAGAAAAGTGTGGCCAGAGTGGCAAGGGTCAAGCCGCCTATCACGGCGCGGCCTAGTGGCGCGTTCTGCTCCCCCCCTTCGCCAAGGGCTAGTGCCATGGGAAGCATGCCGATAATCATTGCCAAGGCGGTCATGAGCACCGGCCTCAGACGTCCCACCCCAGCCTCCCAGGCCGAAGTGAGCGGATCAAGGCCTTGGTGAAGATGATTCCTGGCAAAGCTCACCACGAGCACAGAGTTGGCCGTTGCAACCCCAAGGCTCATTATGGCACCCATCAAGGCGGGCACGCTCATCGTTGTCAGGGTGATGTAGAGCCCCCACACCACACCCGCCAGGGCGGCGGGAAGAGCCGTGATGATAATAAAAGGATCGAGCCAGCTCTGAAAGTTGACGACCAGGAGCAAATAAATGAGCACGATCGCCAGCAACAGCCCTACGCCAAGCCCCATGTAGCTGGTTTGCATCGTCTCCACCTGACCGCGAAGCATGATGAAACTTCCTTTTGGCAGCTCTTTTTTGGCATTTTCAATGAGAGGCGTTATGTCTTTCAAGACTGCGCCCAAGTCACGGCCACCCACCCCGCCAAAGACATCAATAACCGGCATGACATCATAGTGGGAATAAATAGGAGAACCGCTCGCACGCTCGTAGGAGGCCAGGTTGGCAAGAATCTGGGCATCACTTTTACCGGGGCGATTGGCGCTTACCGGCATAGCTTTGAGTGCTTCGATGGAATCCATGCGATATTCAGGCACCCTGATGTTGACAGGGTACTGTATCCCATTCTTCCGATTGAGCCAGAAATTGGGTTGTACCTGGCTACTCCCGCTCAGAGAGAGCAATACCGAGTTGCCCACGTCACGCTCCGAAAGACCGATCTGTGACGCTTTAGTCCGGTCAACGGCGAAATGGAGTTCGGGCTGGTCGGCGGGCTGCTGTACGCGCACATCAACAGCACCGGGAACCAAGCGGATTTTATCGGCAAGCCCCTGCGCAACAATTCGGTTCTTCTCCCGATCCCGGCCCACGATTTGGATGTCATATGGAGCTGGAAGCCCGAAGTTGATGGTCTGGTTGACGATGTCCGCTGGCAGGAAATAGAAGGTTGTCCCTGGAAAATCACGGTTAAGCCGAGCACGTAGGCGGTGCACATATTCGGCTGTGGGCCGGTGGCCGTGGTTAAGAGAAACAAGGATATCCGCATCACGCGTCCCGGTAAGGCCATTGTCTATGTAGGTAAGCGGTACGCCACCAGAAGGGATACCAATGTTATCGAGTATCCCGCCGATCTCCCCGTGTGGAATCTCCTCCCTGATAGCAGTTTCGATCCGGTCCACCAGCCGGGCCGTTTCCTCAATACGCGTCCCGCTGTAAGCCCGCACATGCAATCTGAATTGTCCGGCATCGACCGACGGGAAAAAATCCTGACCGAGTTGCGGGACAAGCAGCCCGGTACCGCCGCAAAATACAAGGAACAGGATCACACAAAGGGCGCGATGGGCCAACAGCGCGCCGAGCAACTTCCGGTAGCCTTCTAAGAAGCGATTAAAACTGCGCTCAAAAAGATGACCGACCCCCACAAACGGACGCAGCCACAAAGAAACTCTGCGAGTCTCAGCAAGGTGACCGCCGTACTCGATGTTTCTGTAGAACCACATGACTAAGGTCGGAACGAGGGTCCGTGAAAGGGCATAACTTGCAAGCATGGCGAACACCACCGCTTCGGCCAGGGGCACGAAGAGATAACGGGCCACTCCTGTTAGAAAAAACATGGGCACAAAAACGATGCAGATGCACAGGGTCGAAACAAAGGCCGGAAGAGCGATTTCCTGTGCGCCATCGAGGATAGCCTGGTTGGTCGGTTTGCCTAAAGCCATCTGACAATGAATATTCTCGATGGTTACGGTTGCATCATCGACAAGAATGCCGATAGCCAGGGCCAGGCCGCCGAGAGTCATCAGGTTGATGGTTTCACCGATTGCGCTCAGTAGAGTAATGGATGCCAGCACCGAGAGGGGGATCGAGAGGGTAATAATGAAGGTGCTCCGCCAGGAACCGAGAAAGAGCAGAATCATCAGCGCCGTCAGCACTGCGGCAATCACCCCTTCCTTCACCACCGCATTGACGGCGGCACGCACGAAGAGTGATTGGTCGGCAAATTCCTTAACCTCAAGCTCGGGAGGAAGGCCGCTGAGGATACGTGGCATGGCTTTCTTCACACCTTCAACGACACGAAGAGTCGATGCTGACCCGCTTTTCAGAATGGTGAGCAGCACACCTCGCGCACCGTCCAACCGGACAATATTTTGCTGCGGCTGGAAGCCATCGTGCACCAGCGCCACATCACCCACGCGGATCACCGCACCGTTGACGGTCTTAACGGGAAGGTCATTGAGAGATGCCAACACAGCCGGATTACTATCGAGCGAAACGTTGTACTCCGTAGGACCGATCTTAGCTGTACCGCTGGGAAGAACAAAATTCTGGGCATTGAAGGCGTTGACTACATCCTGAGGGGTTAGGTTCTTTGCCTGGATCGCTGCAAGATTGAGGTCAACGGCCACTACCCGCGCCTTTCCACCATACGGATACGGCACCGAGGCCCCCTTCACGGTCGAAAGGTTGACCTTGACCAGATTCATTGCCATATCCTGCAGTTCCTGTTCCGAGAATTTCTTGCTGGCCAGGCTGTACTGGAGGATCGGGACAGAGGATGCGTTGTAATGAATAACAAACGGCGGCGTGATGCCAGGTGGCAGGAAACGCAGGGCGCTCTGACCGCTGGCCGCAAGCTGCCCTACTGCATCCGCTACCGAGGCACCGGGTTGGAGAAATACCTTGATCACTCCCGCCCCGTTATATGCGGTGGATTCAATGTGCTCGATGTCATTGACCAAGGCGGTGATCATCCGCTCATGGTTATAGAGGATGCGTTCCTCGACCTCCTTGGCACCCAGACCGTTGTAAACCCATACCACACTGACCACCGGAATGTTTATTTCCGGGAAAATGTCCGTCGGCGTGCGTAAAAGCACGAACGGAGTCAGCAATAAAAGCACCAGCGCTGCCACCACAAAGGTGTAGGGCCGACTTAACGCGAGTCTGACAATCCACATGTTTCATTTCCTTCTGAAAAATCAAATGCTGAAATCACATTTTCTGCAACAGCCCCCCACTGAATATCCAGTTTGTCGGGGTCAGGTAAACGCCTTCTTGATTGATTAAACTGACGAGGAATGAAAAACCTGCGGTTTATTCTTGGGAGGGAGTCGATTTATACGAAAGGATGACTTCTCTCGACTTATCGCCATTCCCTTTGGGCAAAGGGGAGGTGAAGGTAATGAACAGAGAATAACTCGGCAATTTCCTCTGCAGATACGTTACTTTTGCCTGAGGCTAGGTGAGGTTGGGAAGAAATTATTGTCAGGTAGGAGAAAACAAATTCGGAAGACCAGGTAACTGAAAGAACGGAGGGCGTTACTTTGCGTTTTTTGTTCGAATCTGAAGATGCATCCCTCCTTCTATGGCCAGGTAAGAGGATTCGTCGTTGAACGGACAGCGTAAAAATAAGCAGAGATTCTCCCTAAATATTGAAACATCTGGTTCAAGTAAGTGGAGCCACCGCTTTATTCGCTTCTGGGGTTCTCCACTTGAATTGCTTCGCCTTGGTTCAGAGGCAATTCAACGATGAACACCGTTCCGGGACCATAATGCTCGGACTTCGGGAAATCTTCAGGCAGGTATTCCTTCGGTGGAGGACTCTGGACGGAGATCTTGCCGCCATGTTCTTTGATGATCCCGAAGGAGACCGAAAGCCCCAGACCTGTTCCCTTGCCCACCGGCTTGGTGGTGAAGAACGGATCAAAAATCTTGTCCAGATGCTCCTTTGCCACACCCGTACCTGTGTCGGCCACGCTAACCTCCAGCCCTTGCCCGTCGCCGCCACATTTGGATTGGACGTATATTACTCCATCATGACCAATGGCATCGGCTGCGTTGTTGAGCAGATTCAGCCAAACCTGCTTGAGCCGTTCCTTGTCGCCGGTCAGCAACGGGATGGCGGCATCCAAAGCAACGATGATGTTGATGCGGTTCAGAAAAAAAACATGCTCCACCAGTTGTATCACTTCCCGCATGGACGCATTGACGTCCACGGTTTCGCTGCCTGCTTGAGAATGCCGGGAAAAGCCGAGGAGGTCAGCAACGATTTTCCGACAGACCTGAGTCTGCCTTTCAATAATTTTCAGATTTTCCAGGAGTTCCTCATCTTTGCTATCATCCATCAGAAGCTGGCTGTAACCTAGGATAATACCCAGAGGCGTATTGATTTCATGGGCCACGCCTCCGGCCAGACGGCCCAAGTCCTCCATCTTTTGCGACTGGATGAGCTGGGCCTGAAATTTTTTAAGCATAGAAATATCCCTGGCGCTCAAAAGGAGGCCCTCAATGCTGTCATCCTGACCATAAACAGGAACCTTGACCACATGAAACCATTTCTGCCCATCGGGCCGCTTGAAGGTGATTTCCTTGACAAGAGGACAGCCTGTGATGAGTATCTGCCTGTCTTCGCGGAGATGCAGTTCAGCCTGTGACTTGGAAAAAATATCAAAATCGTTCTTGCCGACCACATCCTCCTCTTTGAGGTTGAAATATTCACAGAAAGCCTTGCCAGCGAATTTATAGGTCAGATCCTTGTCCTGCAGAGTAATGAAGTCCGGCGTCACATTCATGATAGTCTTAAGCAGGCCCTGTTGCTTGGCAATGGTTTTCTCCCGCTCGGTGAGTTCTTCAATATGGTTTTTAATCGTAATCACCATGACGTCAAACGCTTCGGCCAGATCCTGGAGTTCATCACCAAAATTGTACTTAAAAACAGGACAATACCGACAGTTTTCCAATTTGAGCGGATATTCCTTACCGCGACAGTTGGGGCACAGTGTCCCGGCCAGGTACCAGCAGCGCCGCTGGGCATCGCCATAGGCTGGACATTCTTTGTTGCCGCACTCCATAATTTCCCAGCAGTTTTTTTCCAGGGAAAAGCCGGCCTGCACATTGAGATTACCTTTGACAATTTCTTCCGCCGATTCTCTCAGCCGATTGAGGCGGAAGGTGATGGTGCGGGCAAACCAGAGGGCCAGGATAATCCCCAGGCTCACCACCCCCAGCGTACTGATCAGGCTGATCAACCGCTGATGGTTGATCTGGGCGTCCAGGTCATTTCTCGACAGCCCGAGCCTGACAGCGCCCAGGTTATTTCCCCCCAGAACAACCCTGGCCTTGAAGTCATAAACAAGCCCTTGTTCGGTCGCCAGAAGCAACGGCTGCGCCGGTCGGTTTTCTGGATTGACCTGGAGAAGATCAGTGGGGAATCCTCCGGAAAAAGTATGGGAAAGGACATTGCCACTGCTATCGGTCAGAAAAATATACAGGACGTCGTTGTACTGACTATGGACATTGTCGATGAGATTTTTCATCTGCAGAAGATCCATGGCCAGCAAAGGTTCGGCAAGGCGAAAGGCCAGACCAGTGGTCAGGGCCAAGCCTCGTTTTTTCCCTTCCTCAAGAAGAGCGCGTGAGGACATGCCGGAGAGGATAAATCCGATGCTCAGGCCGCAGAAGAGCAGCATCAAGGTCACGCCCAAGGTGATCTTGGTCCTGAACCGCAGGCCATGGAAAAATTTCAGCAGATATTTACTCAAAATCAAGCCCCACCTTTGTGCTCAGGTCCCGAATGGGGTCAAAGTCCCGGTCGTCAGAGGGCACAAAGCCGATGAATTTTGCCGCATCAAGAATTGCCCGGTGCCGGGGGTCATTTTTATAATCAAGTTTGAGCATGGCAGCCCTGATCCTGTCCGCCACATCCTGGGGTAGCCTTGGGCTGTAGGCGTAGACCCAGCCCGGATACCATCTGGAGTTGGCAACCACCTTGATCTGATTGATGTCGATTTTGTTTTCCACCACCTTGAGGGAACCTTCACGGATCGAGCCCAGGTCGTAAAGTCCGGCGTAGACCCCCAAAATCACATTTTCCTGCCTGCCGCCGGAAAAGACGACTTCTTTGAAGTCACGGAGATTCAGGCCGTGCTCCACGAAATGCCCAAGGGGAAACAGATACCCTCCGGCGGAGGACGGATCAACAGCCACCCACGACTTGCCCCGGCAATCATCAAGGGACTGAATGGTCTTGTTATCCTTGCGGGCAATGATCTGACCACGGAACTCGGCTCGCCCATCTTCCTCGATGATACGGGTCATGGCCTTAGCACCGAAGCGGTTGGCCAGTTTGACGTAAATGAAGGGGTTGGAGAACGAGATATCAATCTTTCCCTGGCCGAACATACTGATGTGGTCGTCAAAGGTGTCTGGGAATACCTGCCGTATAGGCAGACCGGTCTGCTCGGCCAGATATTCCACCAGCTGGTGATGGCGCTGAAAGGACTCGGTCTTCGAATATTGGGGGAGGTAGGCGTAAGTTATTGCCGGCAATTGCGGCCTGAAACTAATCTCTTGGCGCTTGTCCAGAGACACGTTGACCGCCGCCTCCTCATCCCTGCAGGAAACAAGGAGCAAGGCTGCCAGGAGCATGAAAAGGGAAAGGGAAATTTTAGGCATAGATGCTATCTGGTTGCAGTTATGTGTTAACGGAGTTTTGTTGCGTGCGGCCTCTGTGGACAAGGTTGAGCTAACAATACATACTCAATTTTCATCTGTGCGTGTTGCTTGGCAAAGCCTGTGCGCTATTTTGGCGCGGCATGCTGTCGTACAACATTAGCTCTGTTCACAGCATTGCTCTCAAAGCATCTTGGCTGCTTTTGCATAGAGGGCATCAACCTCTTTTGGTGAGATCGCGGCCTTGATGGCAACGGCAATGAGGGCAATCCCGACAATATCAATGGCCAGTCGTGCCAGGGCAAAACGCGGCCCCAGAGCGGCACTCTCGAAAAGCAGCATGGGGAGTTTCGTTGTTGACCAGGCACCGATGAAAATAAGGATATTGGTAAAACTCGCCCCTTTTTTCATGAGCACCGCTGCCACGGGAAAGGCTCCATAGAGCGGGCCGGCGGCAAAAGAGCCGAAGAGGAAGGCCAGCAGCACGCCTTTGGCCCCGGAACCAGATCCCATAAAACGCATCATCTGTTCCCGCGGGACCCATACGTCGAGCAGGCCGAGCAGGATGAAAATGGGAGGGATCACCAGCAGCATGGTCTCTGCCTGAAACAGGAGCATCCCCGTCGCCTTGTGCTGATAGAGAGGCCAGGTGGCGAGAAAGATCGCAAAAAGAAAGGCAACGGCAAGTACGAACCCATACCGGCGAACAATGGTATTCATAGGCCTACCACCCATCCAACAAAGACCGCCGCAACCAAAGAAAAAAGAAAGGCCGCGCCGTTGCGGAGAAGCGCGGTGCGTTTGCCGAAGTATTGCATTTCCAAGGGCAGGGTCACTACGCCCACCATCATCAGGGTGGAGACAAAAGCGGCGATCTGCACCGTCCCGGCCTCATTGTGCAGGAGGGCAGCAGCGGCTGGAAAGGCCACGAACCCAGGAATCAAGGTAATCGCGCCGATTAGGGCCGCGATCAGTACCCCGAAGACACCGGAGTCCTTGCCGATGACGAGCGAAACCGTCGAAGTATCAAGCACGGCGAGTGCAACCGAAACGAGCATCAGGACGACGAGGAGTTGCGGCAAGATACCCTCAAAGGCCTTGTACGCTTTTCTGAGTGCCAGCGAGGTCTTTCCCCTGTTTTTCAAAAACGATGCGAGCAGGCAAAGCCCGGCAACAGCATACAAGATAAAAGTATCCATTTTTTCTAATTTCCTGTCAGGGACAGAAGAGAGGTTCGGCTCTTTTTCGAGAGCAAGGCGGCTCAGGGATTGACGGCAAAGCCCTTTGCATACCTTGAGCTGAGCACGAAGGAATAATCCGCAAAACGGGTCTTGCCAAGGGCAAAGGTATTTGGTCATCACGACCACCCAGCTCCGCTCATCGGTTCTTCGTCTATACGGGTAGCGCGCGAAATTCCCGAATCAGCAGAGCCAGGGCGGTCTGGCGCTTGGAGGTGTCCTGGTTACGCACTGCCATGGCCAGGGCCTGACGGGACCCCACCAGTACTACCAGTTTTTTACCCCGGGTCAGTCCGGTGTAGATGAGGTTGCGAAACAGCATGCGAAAATGCTGGCTCAGTACCGGAATAATAACCACATCGAACTCGGAGCCTTGCGATTTATGGATGGTGATCGCATAGGCCAGATCGAGTTCGACGATCTGATCGCGGTTGTATTCGACCCGGCGCTGATCCGGGAAAAAGGCGACCTCGCAGGTGAGGTTGACGTTGTCGATGGCCACAATCAGACCGATATCGCCGTTGAAGACGTTCAGTTCATAATTGTTGCGACGGTGGATGACCCGATCGCCGGTACGGAACAGGCGCTCGCCGATGCTCAGTTCGGCTTTGTTGTCCGCTGGCGGATTAACGCTCTGCTGCAGCATTTTGTTGAGGTTGGAGGCCCCCAATGAGCCGCGAATCATCGGCGTCAGCACCTGAATCTCGACACCAACACCCAGATATTTCGGCACCCATTCCTGATAAAGTTTACGCACCACATCCAGGGCGGTGAGGCCGTAGTACAGCGAGGACCAGGGATGGGTCTTTTGGGCTAGGGCCAGGAGCTCTCCAGCCGCCGAATCAGCGGTGGCGAGAGCGCCCAGAGATACGTGACGAAACGGCTCGGGGATAGTGAAATCGTACGAAGAGGCTGCTGTCTCATCCTCAAGGAGCGCTGGATCATAGGGCGTCTGCGCAAACAGTAACTCGCGTTCCTCGATACCGGCGTAATGGAGTTTGACCCGGTTGACAAACTGTAACTGCTGCTGGGTAACCTCAGCTGAATCAACGAAAAAACAGTTTGATGCCTTCCATAGCTCAGGTGACTTGAACGGCGACCCTAAGGACGGCACCTCACCATGGTTGATCTGGTGGGCGGCGCTGATGATGGTTGACTGCTGCGCCTGGCGGAAGATGGTGGTCAGACGGTAGCAGGGGATGCAGCCGCACTCGATCAGGTCGCGCAAGACATTACCCGCCCCCACCGAAGGCAGTTGATCGGCATCGCCAATAAAGAGCAAAGCGGTTTCCGGTGCCACCGCCTTCAGCAGCGAGGCGGTGAGCGAGATATCGAGCATTGAGGTCTCGTCGATGATGAGAAAATCGGTTTGCAGTGGATTTTCCTCGCAGCGCTTGAACCCGGTGCCCTGGAATTCAAGCAGGCGGTGGATGGTCTTGGCCGGCAACCCGATCACCTCGCCCATCCGTTGAGCGGCCCGACCCGTTGGTGCAGTCAGCAGAACCGAGAGATGCAGCGCCTGCAACAGAGCAACGATCACCTTGGTGGTGGTGGTTTTGCCGCAGCCTGGCCCGCCGGTGAGGATCGAACATTGCTGATCGACCACCGCACAGACTGCCGCTGCCTGCTCGGGGCTGAGCGCCATGCCCTGGCCTTCGGTGTAGCGATGCATCCAAGCTGAGACTCGATTGGCGTCGATGCCTCGCTTGCCAACCGCCGCAGCCAGACGCCGGGCCACATATTCTTCCTCAAAATAGAGTGACTTGGCATAATAGCAGGGCACGGGCTCTGCGGTTTTCATGTCGGGCAGCACCCGTACCCGCAACTGCCCCTCCTGCTGCATGGTTTCCAGATGTGAAGGGATGGATTCGGCCAGAACCAGATTGAGCAGTTCCTCCACCTGGGCGCTGATTTGATGGCGGCTCAAATAGCAATGCCCTATTTCCCTGGAGGCGGAAAGAATATGGCGGATGGCCGCCCGGATGCGTAGATCCGAGTTCGGGGCAAAACCAAGGGACAGGGCCACTCGGTCGGCAGTAAAAAAACCGATGCCGTAGAAATCAACAGCCAGTCGGTAGGGATTTTCTTGGACTTGTTCAATCGAGCGGTCACCGTACTGCTTGTAGATGCGGACCGCAAACAGGGTGGAGATGCCGTGGGACTGGAGGAACATCATCACCTCGCGGATGGCCCGGTGTTCGAGCCAGGCCGCCTTGATCATGGCCACCTTTTTTTCGGCGATGCCGGGGACAGCCGTCAACTGATCGATGTCCTCTTCAAACACGGTCAAGGTGCGATCGCCGAAATGTTTGACAATGCGCTTGGCGGTCTTGGGTCCAACGCCTTTGATCAGACCGGAGCTCAGGTATTTTTCCAGGGCTCCGGCAGTGGCTGGTTTCAGTTCTGTGGCAAACCGGGCCTTGAACTGACGGCCGAATCGGGGATGGTGTCTCCAGCTGCCTCCGAACTCCATGGTGGAGCCGGCAAAGACTCTGGTTTGATGCACGGTGACCGTCACCAACTCGCCAAAACCACGGAACGGCGTGACCTTGAGAACCGACCAACCACTGGCATCGTTGTGATAGGTGACACGCTCGACTATACCACTAATTTTTTCTTGAATTTCCGACTGTTCCATCCTTGATGACCCGGAATTGAAATTGTTTTCTTGTCTGATCGATTCAATGATGCTATATTTGCCGTATTCATACTACGAAATTGCAGTATGGTAAAGGAGTCATCCATGGAACAATTGCAGGAAAATGTTATAAAAGTGCTGGCGCAGATTCGGCCCACCTTACAGCGGGACGGCGGCGATGTGGAGTTCGTCGGAATCGACCAGAATCAGGTGATCAAAGTCCGATTGACCGGGGCCTGTCAGGGCTGCCCGATGTCGCGGATCACCCTCAATGAAGGAATCGAAAAATTTGTCAAAAGTGAGATTCTGACCATCCGGGCCGTTGAGGCGGTCGAATAGGAGGCTATAATTTTATGGGATTTCTCGAAAGTTTGCTCTGGCTGACATTGAATGTCTACCATGAGGCCCGTGGTGAACCGGAGATCGGTCAGTTGGCCGTGGCCCACGTCACCCTCAACCGGGCCATCGAAGAACGCAAAAGCATTGCCGATGTGGTGAGGGCACCCTATCAGTTCAGCTGGACCTTTCAAAAAAAATCGTATGTCCCCCTGGAAATGAATCCCCTGCAAGAGAGCCTGCGCGTTGCCCTCAAGGCCATGACCACCCCGGATTTTACGGGAGGCTCGACCTTCTATCACCGCGTGGATGTCGATCCGAAATGGACGGTCGGCAAATCCTTCATCGCCAAGTACGGCTCTCATAAATTCTACCGTCATAACGATCCTCCAGTTTCGGCCCTTGCCTTTTAAGCCGCCGATCTTTCTTCCCGATCCCATGCTGTACCCGATCATCGAATCCCGGAGTTGACAAAGGGGTCCGTCTCTTTTATAAATAGACCATCGCTAGGGGTGCAATCTCGCTGAGAGGAGTACATCCAACCCTATGAACCTGATCCGGGTAATACCGGCGAAGGGAAGCGGACAAGATAATAAACCTGGGTTATATCTCCAGTTTTCCGGCCACCAAGCCGCTTGCCCTTCTCTTTGAAGGATAAGCGGCTTTTTTTATTTGGGGTACTGGTTTGGAAATTATCATCAATGGACAGAAAGAAACCGTCCCCCCCTGCACTATCTCTGAACTGGTAGCGCGCAAGGGGCTTGTGTCGGGAGCACTGGTTGTGGAGCTCAATCAGCAGATTATCAAACAGCAGCAGTGGCAGGCCATCCAGCTCACAGAGAACGACCGGCTCGAGCTGCTCAGTTTTGTAGGCGGAGGTTGAACCATGAAAGACGATGTGTTGACACTGGGGGGCATTGCCTTTACCAATCGGCTGTTCACCGGCACCGGAAAATTTGCAGCCAACTCCCTGATCCCGAAAATGCTGGCGGCCAGCGGCTCACAAATGATTACCGTGGCCCTGCGGCGGATCGACGCCACGGCCCAGTCGGAAAACATCCTGGACTATATTCCTAAAAACGTCACTCTTCTGCCCAACACCTCGGGCGCCCGAACGGCCGAACAGGCGGTGCGCATTGCCCGCATAGCCCGGGAAGCCGGCTGCGGCGATTTCATCAAGATCGAGGTGATTACTGACATGAAATACCTGATGCCGGATAATTGGGAGACCCTGAAGGCCACCGAGATCCTGGCCAAGGAGGGGTTTATCGTCCTGCCCTATATCCTGCCCGACCTGCCGTTGGCCAAACGGCTCGAATCGGCCGGTGCGGCGGCAGTGATGCCCCTTGGCGCGCCTATCGGCACCAACCGCGGCCTGGAGACCAAACCGTTGCTCGAACTGCTGATCGAGAACTGCACGGTACCGGTGGTGGTCGATGCCGGTATCGGCCGCCCCTCCCAGGCAGCGGCTGCCATGGAAATGGGCGCCGCCGCCGTTTTGGTGAATACAGCCATCGCCACGGCCAAGGACCCGGAGGCCATGGGCAGGGCCTTTAGCCTGGCGGTCCAAGCTGGGCGGACGGCTTATCTAGCCGAGTTGGCAGAACAGTCCGGTGTGGCTCGGGCCTCGTCACCGCTCACTGGCTTTCTCGATTAAAAAAAGCGCCCTTCTAAAATCCAGAGGATTGCCCCATGTCTTTTTATCAGATCGTTGAACAGTACCGGGGATTCGATTTCCAGCAGTTTTTCGAACAGGTGACGGATACGGCCATCGAGCGCAGCCTGGCCCGGGAAAAACCAGGCGCCATCGATTTTCTGACCCTGCTCAGCCCCCGAGCTGCGAAATATTTGGAGCCCATGGCCCACAAAGCCCATCAGCTGACCGTGCAGTATTTCGGCCGCACCATTCAACTCTTTATCCCGCTCTATATTTCCAACCACTGCGCCAATCAGTGTGCCTATTGCGGCTTCAACCACGAAAACGAAATTATCCGCCGCAAACTGACCCTGGCGGAAATCGAGCAGGAGGCCCAGGCTATCGCCCGCACCGGCATGCAGCATGTCCTTTTCCTCACCGGCGAGGCCCAGCACCTGACTCCCATGGAATACCTGGTTGCGGCCGCCGAATGCCTGAAACGCCATTTCGCCTCGGTGGCTATCGAGGTCTACCCCCTAGAGGTTGACGAATATCATCGTTTACAACAGGCGGGGGTCGACGGCATGACCCTGTTTCAGGAAACCTATGACGAGGCGGTATACAAGCGGGTGCATCGGGCCGGCAAAAAAATGGACTACCACTGGCGACTCAATGCCCCGGAACGCGCCGCCCAGGGCGGGATGCGCGTGGTCAATCTTGGCCCGCTGCTGGGCCTAGCCGAACCGCGTAGCGAGATCTTTTTCACCGGCCTCCATGCGCGTTACCTGGACGACAAGTATCTGGAAACTGAGGTGGCGGTCAGCTTGCCGCGCTTCAATGAAGCTGAAGGCGATTTTCAGCCGGACTATCTGGTGGACGATAAAACCTTTGTGCAGTTCATGACGGCCCTGCGCATCTTTCTGCCACGGGCAGGCCTGACCATCTCTACCCGAGAGAACGCAACCTTTCGCGACCATATCCTGCCCCTAGGGGCAACCCGCTATTCCGCGGGTTCCAGCACCGGGGTCGGTGGCTACTCGGACAACAAGGTGGAGCAGACACCCCAGTTCGAGATCACCGATGACCGCAGCGTCGACGAGGTAGCTCGGGCCATTGTTGCCCACGGCTACCAGCCGGTCTACAAGGATTGGGACCTGATCGTATGAAGGGTAGCGCATGAAGATCGGGATCGCCGGTGTCGGCGGCATCGGCTCCAACGTCGCGGTCAACCTGGTGCGCAGCGGTATTGATGGGCTGAAAATAATCGACTTCGACCGGGTTGAGCAGTCCAACCTGAACCGCCAGTTCTATTTCCAGGACCAGGTCGGCAGACTCAAGGTGGAGGCCCTAGCCGAAAATCTGCGGCGCATCCGGCCGGAACTGCAGATCGAGGTGGTGGCTGAACGGATCGATGCAACCAATTGCCAAACGCTCTTTGCCAGTTGCGATCTGGTGGTCGAAGGATTCGACCGGCAGACGGATAAAAAAATGTTGGTGGAGACTTTGGACCGCAAGCAAATGGTGATATCTGCCTGTGGCATCGCCGGTTGCGAACTCGACGGTATCAGGGTTCGACGGCTCGGCAACTGTTGGATTGTGGGCGATTTCACCACTGACTGCGCCGACGCGCCGCTTTTCGCCCACAAGGTGGGAACAATCGCCAATCATATGACCCGACTCATTTTGCAAATAGGTACGTAGCATGGCAACACAACCATCCAGGAAACCGCCCTTCCCCGCCGGCATTTATGGCATCACCGCCGAAAAATTCTCTCTTGGCCGCAGTAATCTTGAGGTGGTGCAACAGATGATCAAAGGCGGCATCGGTATCATCCAGTACCGTGAGAAACGGCCGCACAAGAGTTTTAGGGCGATGCTTGAGGAATGCTGGGCGCTGCGGCAGGTCACCCGCGACGCTGGCGTACTTTTTATCGTCAACGATTATGTGGCTATTGCCCAGATGGTCGATGCCGACGGCGTTCATGTCGGTCAGGATGATTTTCCGGTAGCCGAGGTCCGCCGCCTGATCGGCCCGGACAAACTGATCGGTCTCTCCACCCACAGTCCCGAGCAGGCAGCCGCAGCCGTCCAGACTGGGGCCGATTACATCGGGGTCGGCCCAATCTTCAGCACCCAAACTAAGGACGATGTCTGCGCTCCGGTGGGACTCGCCTACCTCGACCATGTGGTGCGGACCTGCCCTCTACCCTTTGTCGCTATCGGCGGCATCAAAGAACACAATTTGCGGCAGGCCCTCGATCACGGCGCCAAGACGGTCTGCCTGGTCACTGAAATCGTCGGGGCCGCTGATATTGCGGCTACGGCATGCAGGCTGCAGACAGCCTGCATCTAACCCCCAATTCCAAACCCCAACATCCACTCAAGGAGAATCCTACTATGGCCCATGCAACCCAGATGGCTGCCGCCCGCCAGGGCGTCCTGACCGCACAGATGCAACAGGTGCTCACCGATGAAACCATCCATGAGGATGACCTCATTGCCCGAGTCGCTGAAGGACGGATCGTCATCCCGGCCAACCGCAACCATCCCAATCTCGTCGCCAAAGGGATAGGCGCCGGCCTGACCACTAAAATCAATGTCAATCTCGGGGTTTCCGAGGACTGCTGCAATGTCGAAAACGAACTGGGCAAGGTGCGCCGCTCGATCGAACTCAAGGCTGACGCCATCATGGACCTCAGCACCTTCGGCGATACCCGCGCCTTCCGCCGGCGGACTGTAGAAATCAGCCCGGTAATGATCGGCACTGTCCCGATCTACGATGCCGTGGCCCGCTACGGTAAAGATGTGGCCAGTATTTCGATAGATGATTTTTTCGATGTAGTGCGCATCCACGCCGAGGACGGGGTCGATTTTATGACCATCCATGCCGGCTTGACCCAGACGGCGGTGCAACGGCTGCGCAACACGCCCCGTCTCACCAACATAGTCAGCCGGGGCGGCTCGCTGCTGCTCGATTGGATGGTGACCAATGATAAGGAAAATCCTTTTTTCGAACATTTTGACCGGCTGCTTGAACTTTGCCGGCAATATGATGTCACCCTGAGCCTCGGCGATGGCCTACGCCCCGGTTGCCTGCGCGATGCCACCGATGCGGCCCAAATTCAGGAGCTGATCATTCTGGGCGAGCTGACCAAACGCTGTTGGCAGGCAGATGTCCAGGTGATGATCGAAGGACCGGGACATGTGCCGCTCAACGAGATAGTAGCCAACATGCAGCTGGAAAAAAAGCTCTGCCACGGTGCGCCCTTTTATGTACTGGGCCCCCTGGTCACCGATGTTGCCCCCGGCTACGATCATATCACCTCGGCCATTGGCGGGGCCCTGGCTGCTACCTACGGCGCTGATTTCCTCTGCTATGTTACCCCGGCGGAGCACCTGCGGCTGCCCGATGAAAATGACATGAAAGAAGGCATCATCGCCTCCCGTATCGCGGCCCATGCAGCCGATGTGGCCAAGGGCATCCCCAAGGCCATCGACTGGGACAATGCCATGAGTCTGGCTCGTAAAGAATTGGATTGGAACAAGATGTTCGAGCTGGCCATTGACCCGGAAAAGGCCAAAGCCTACCGTGCCTCGTCCCAGCCCCACGACCCGGAGGTCTGCACTATGTGCGGCGATCTCTGCGCAGTTAAACGCAGCCGGAAAATTCTTGAGGGAATATAAGAACTCTTCGCTGTAGCAACCTGAAACCCTGTGATTGTGTACAAACACGGTCACAGGGTTTTTTTGACATCACTTCTCAAACATATTGCGAAACTGCTCCAGCCCCTCTTCCTTCAGCTTGTCCTTGGGCACAAACCTGAGGGCCGCAGAGTTGAGGCAGTAACGCAGGCCGGTGGGTGGCGGACCATCATCGAAAACATGGCCAAGATGGGAATTGCCATTTTTACTGCGCACCTCGGTACGAACCGCAAAAAATCCGACATCCTTCTTGGTAACAACATTGTCGGCAACTAGCGGTTTGGTAAAACTGGGCCAGCCGGTTCCGGAATCATATTTGTCTTTAGAACTGAAGAGTGGTTCGCCGGAGACAATATCGACATAAAGCCCTTCCTGTTTATTATCCCAGTAGGCGTTCTTAAAGGGCGGCTCGGTACCGTTCTTCTGGGTGACCTCGTACTGCAGCGGAGTCAGGCGCTGTTTGAGATCCTGCGGGTTGGCTCCTGGTAGCACCTTGGTATTTTTTTGCCAGGTCTTCTCCAGGAAATCGTCCCGACCGGAATTGGCACGATAGTAGTTATAACGGATCGGATTTTTTTTGTAGTAATCTTGGTGATACTCCTCAGCTGGGAAAAAACGGGGCGCTGACAGAATAGGCGTTACCAGCGGTTTGGTGAAGGTCCCACTCGTGGCCAGAGCCGTCTTGGACTGCTCCGCCTGGTTACGCTGTTCTTCGCTGTAATAGAAGATGGCGCTGGTATAGGCATGGCCGCGGTCAACGAATTGCCCACCGGCATCGGTAGGGTCGATCTGGTGCCAGAAGGTATCGAGCAACTGCTGATACGACACCCGTTTCGGATCAAAAACGACTTCGATAACTTCGATATGGCCACCGGCCACATAATTTCCATAGGTGGGTTTCTCGGTGGTACCGCCTGCATACCCCGACTTGACTGAAATTACGCCGTCGAGCTTTTCAAAAGGCGATTCCATACACCAAAAACAGCCGCCGGCAAACATTGCGCGTTGATGTACTGAGGTCGCCTCCGTCACTTCACTGGGTTGCACCTGAACAGAACCTCCTGTACCTCCTATTCCGTTATCAACGGCACAAATCATACCCGCGGCCAGCATACACACTATCTGGGAATATCTTCGTAAAAGGAACATACGCTTCACTCCCTTTATTTGACTGATTATTGAGAATCATGCTTACCTCATACAATAAGATGATTCGTCACTAGCACAATCGATAACCAAATCAAAATTGCACCTCGCTGGCAGCGACGTTTCCCCCATCGCTGAGGGTGAAAAGGCTCCAAGTATTCAGGGTACGTTGAAATATTGCAGGTATCGATGTAAGATATTAGGTTTACGTCACCTGCTCCATAAAAAGATACCCGCTGGGGCGAGATGACTGACACGTTAACGCTTTAAAAATTCCCTCTAGAGTTGAGTTTTAGGTGTAGTAGCTGAAATGGAAAAAGTTCCCGACACGAGCGATCAACAACAGAGTACCCCTCCTGCCAAGGCCAGCAGCAACGAATCGTTTATCTTTTTGGATACGCGCGGCAAACGTTGGCCCAGGTTAAAACGCATCATGTTTGCAGTGGGAGGCCTTGTATTCATTGGCATGATCCTGTTTGTGCAATCCCTGTTTGTACCTTCCCAACTCACACTCCCCCCAGCGGTAGAACAATTAAAGTCCCGACTGAAGACCGCTCTCCAATTTAAAAAAACTCAAGCTAAACAGAAGACAGCACGGCCACTGTGGCTGGATTTTGCCAAACGCCAGAGCAGCAACAAAGCCGCCCCACGATCAAGTGCGGCTCAAAAAAACAGTGCAGCACCCCTAAAAAAAATACCGATACCTAATCCTGTTTTTGTGAAAGAGATCCGGCTTGGCTTTTATGAAAGCGGGGATCCGGAAAGCTTTGATTCCTTCAAGACCAATGCCGGCAATTTAACCCATCTCTGTCCGGACTGGTTAACCGTTGAGGATGGTCTCGGCAAACTCAACATCTCGAAAGAGCAAAATGTCCTTGATCTCGCCAAAGACCAGGAGATTATATTGCTCCCTCTTCTCCGTAACCAGGACGATCGAGACACCTGGGTGCCCGAGGCGGTGGAAGGGCTCATCAATGGTCCGGTTTCCAGACAAGATCAGTTTATCGCAAACCTCAAGGATGCGCTGAAAGGCATGGATGCGGGCGGGGTTGTTATCGATTGGCAACAGGTCGACCCTTCCTATCGAAACGCCATGACTGCTTTTCTCAGCAAGCTCGCTACGGCACTGCATGATGAGTCCATGGAATTGTGGCTTTGCGTTCCAGCAGGCATGGAACTCGATATCTTTGATTTGGACCTCCTCGCGCAACATCTCGACCATTTTGTTGCTATGATTCATGATGAAAATGGCGAAACTGATCCGCCTGGCCCGATCGCCTCGCGGGAATTTTTCAATGGCTGGCTCGCCACGCTTGTTGATGGCTATGGCAAACCGTCACAATGGGTCATTGCCCTGGGTTCTTTTGGTTACGATTGGGCTGAGGGGGAAAAGAAAGCAGAAACGGTTAGTTTCGAGAATGTAATGAATCGGGCCAGCCGTTCCTCGATTACATCCTGCGATTTTGATGCCCCGTCCTACAATCCCCATTTTGTCTATGAAGACGGCGCATCCGTCCATACTGTCTGGTTTTTGGATGCCGTCACATTCTTAAACCAATTGATGACAGGAAGAGAACACCATGTCGGAGGGATTGCCATCTCGAGGCTTGGCACCGAAGACCCCGACATCTGGGATGTCCTGGAATTTGACACAACCAAACCTCTGGACCAGGAAGACCTTGCCAAGCTCGAGACGATCAAGCCTGGCGATACCGTAACCCAAATTGGCAAAGGCAACCTTGTCACTATAGCCGACGAACGTACCGACGGGACTCGGCGCATTACTATCGATAATAAAAATAAAACAAAGCCGCTGGCCACTGAGGTTTACTATAAATTCCCCAGTTACCTCACTGTAGTGCATCAAAGCAGAGGACCGCTTGATGCTGTTTCTCTCACCTTTGATGATGGCCCTGATTCCAAATGGACGCCACAGATTCTTGACATCCTCAAGGCCAAAGGAGTCAGAGCCACTTTTTTTGCGGTGGGCGCCAACATGGAGAAGTATCCCAATATCGTCAAGCGAATTGTCGACGAAGGCCACATGATTGGTGTCCACACCTACAGCCATCCGAATATCGCGCTGGTTTCAGAAGAGCGTGCCCACCTTGAATTCAATGCCACCCAGCGACTGGCCGAGACTATAACCAACCATTCCACCATTCTCTTCCGACCTCCTTATAATGCCGATACCAACCCCCGTGAGCCAGAAGAGCTTGTGCCCATAAAGCTTACTCAGGATATGGGCTACATCACCATCACGGAAGATATTGACCCGGAAGATTGGTCAGAGCCAGGGGTCGATGTCTTACTAGAGAGGGTTAAAAAAGGCCGACTTCAAGGTGGCAGTATTGTCCTCCTTCATGATGCCGGCGGTGACCGACGGCAGACAGTGGAAGCTCTGCCCAAAATCATCGATTATTTAAGAAAAAGGGGTGATTCAGTACTTTCCCTCCCCGAGATACTGGGGATACCGCCAGAACAGTTGATGCCGCTTGTCCCCCCAGGTCAACAACATGTAACGAGGATGATCAGCGAAGGCGGATTTATGACCATCCATAATGTGGCAAATTTTTTCTGGGCCTTCATGATCGTGGCCACTTGCCTGATTCTTTTAAAAACTTTCATTGTTTCCTGGTTGGCAATTCGCAGCCGAAGGGCTGACGACACCACCCCGCTGGCACCACTCGACTCGTCTGGCTGGTGTCCACCGGTAAGTGTGCTGATCGCTGCGTACAACGAAGAAAAAGTTATCCACGAAACGTTGCTGGCTGTTTTTAAAACCAATTATCCCGGCCAGATTGAGGTGATCGTGGTCGACGACGGATCAATGGATACAACAGCAGAGATCGTTACCGGGATGAGACGAGACGAAGGACGCATCCGTCTCATCCGCCAAGTTAATCTAGGCAAAGCCATCGCTTTACGAACCGGTCTAGAGGCTGTCAGCCACGAAATTGTTATCAGCCTGGACGCGGACACGCAATTCACGCCCGATACTATTGGCGAACTCGTTCGACCGTTTGCCGATCCTCATGTCGGTGCTGTTTCTGGGCGGGCAAGGGTTGGCAATCCCAAGACACTGTTCGCCCGGTTCCAGTCGCTTGAATACACCTGCGGGTTTAATTTAGATCGCAGGGCCTACCACCAATTAAATTGCATTACGGTTGTGCCCGGCGCTGTCGGCGCTTTCAGATTGAGTGCAATCCAAGAGGCGGGGGGCATCAGTACCGATACCTTAGCTGAAGATACCGACCTCACCTTGAGTCTGCATAAGTGCGGTTACAAAATATGCTATACATCCCGTGCCGTTGCCTGGACCGAAGCCCCGGAGACCATAAAAGCCTTTGCAAAACAGAGGTTCCGCTGGGCATTCGGGACCTTGCAGTGTCTCTGGAAACACCGGGAGCTGCTCTTTAGCTCTAAACATAAGGCGCTCGGCTGGTTTAGCCTCCCGAGTGCGTGGTTTTTCAATATCCTCCTGGTGGCGATTGGATCTATCATTGACGGTATTTTGCTTTTCTCTTTGATTGTAAGTCCTGCCAACACTATCCTCTATTTCTATTTTTTCATTTTTCTATTCGCGGACCTGTTGTTGGCAGCGGTTGCCTGCCTTATAGAAAAAGAGTCTTTCGAACAGATCTGGCTCGTTTTGCCCATGCGGTTTATCTACCGACCCGTTCTCAGTTTTGTGGTAGCCAAGGCTATTATCAGAGCGAGTAAAGGCGTATTAGTCGGTTGGGGCAAACTTGACCGGACGGCTTCGGTAATTTACAAGGCCTAAAACCCTGGGACCATGAAGCACATGCCGACTACACGTCTCCTCTGGAGAACCAAAGCCTTTCTTCTTTTGCTTCCAGTTTTGTTTGTCTTTTTGGCCTTATGCTCCGGATGCCAAAAAAACGAAGCCCTCGACCAACAAAAAAACACCGCCAATGCTATAAAAGATGGCCCTGTAACGCTTAGTATGCCGAGTACCTCAGCTTATACCGGAGCCTATGTTGATTTCGGTGAAGGTGAAAGCAATGTGACCTTTGAGGCGCTCACACGCTTTGAGCAGATGACCGGGAAGCATCTTGCGGTTATCGCTTTGGGTAATTTCTGGGGGGACCAGGGCTTCCCCACTAAAACATTAGAAATTATAAATGGATACGGTGCAGTACCGCTTATTTTCTGGTCGCCCTGGGATAAACCCTATGTAGAAAATGCTACAGTGCCTGACCGCTTCAATCTTCCGAACATCCTAGCCGGCAAATGGGATAAATATATAGATCAGTGGGCTGATGCGGCGCGAAACTACGGCAAACCCATTCTGGTGACCTGGGGCCTAGAAATGAATGGTACCTGGTTCCCCTGGTCAGGGATTTTTCATGGGGGCGGCAAAGTTATAGGTAAAAAAAACGGACAGCCACTCTATGCAGGACCTGAACTGATAAAAAAGACCTACCGTTATGTGGTTGACCGGGTGCGGGCCAGAAAGGCTGATAACATTCTTTGGGGGTTTCATGTCAACAATTTCTCCTCCCCTCGTGATTCCTGGAACAAGATTGCCAATTACTATCCAGGTGCGAACTACGTCGACTGGCTTGGGCTGAGTGTTTATGGCAAGATGGCCAAAAAGGAAGGGTGGGCACCTTTTAATAATGTAATGGATGAACCGTATCAGGAAATCTGCCAGTTGGATGCTCGCAAGCCAATCATCCTTGCGGAATGGGGAGTCGGTGAATTCCCGCCGGGTGATAAAGCAGGATTTATAGCTACGGCCTTAACCGACATACCAACCAAATATCAGCGGATTCGAGCCGCTGTCTATTGGCATGAACGCTGGGAGAATAAAGACGGTACCTATAGTAATCTTCGCGTCAACTCATCCCCCGAGGCGTTGAAGGCTTACCAGGCCGGTGTCGCCGACCCTTACTGGATTGATCGGCCACAATTTGAACCAGTGCCAAAAGCGAAGTGAGCTCAAAAAAGTGGCCCACTTCAGACCGCTCTCTTGATTGCTACCAGTAAAAACAAACTTAACCTGTTGATCGACTCTTGATCAGGGCATCACAAAAACCCTTGCTGTCACCTGGCGGGAAATTCATAAGGAACCGATAGGTATTTCTCTTCCTCGCGTCCTCTGTCGCTGTTTTTTAGCAAGACCGATGACCTGGATCGCCTGGACGGCGATCTCTTCAATCGATCGCCCCTCGACATTCAAAATCTTGATATTGTGCCGCATGAACAGTTGCTTGGCCTGCTGCAGTTCACGGGTGCAGTTGGCGATGCTGGCGTAGGTAGAGCCGGCATATCGCTTTTCCCGGATGTTGTGGAGATATTGAGGCGAGGCGGTCAAACCCACAACCCGTTTACGGTTGCGGACAATATCCTTAGGCAGTTCATACCGGTCAAGATGGTCGGCGGTCAGCGGAAAATTGGCGGCCTTCATTTCCATATGGGTGGCCAGATAGATACTGACCGGAGTTTTACCGGAACGAGAGACGCCGATGAGAATAATCTCCGCCTCATCGTACTCCGCAGTCCTGGTACCGTCATCGTGCTCCAGGGAAAAGTGGATGGCATCCACCCGTTTATCCATCTTTGAGATGGTGAAATGCCTGGAATAGCCCGGTTCCCGTAGAGCCCTTGTATCCAGGGCCTTTTCAAGCAGTTCCAGGGTATTGAGGAAGATGTCGAAAAATTTTACCTGCGGGCAGTTGAAAATATCTCTGGTTTCCTGGTCCATGATGGTGCAGAACACCAAGGGCTGACCGCCTTCCGACTGCTGGAGAATATGAGCCAAAGCCTTTTTGGCATCCTCAGGGGTATGGATAAAGGAGATTTTCTCCTCCCGAAACCGAATTTCCTGGAACTGGGCCAACAGGGCCTTACCCATGTCTTCCGCAAGGATAGCGGTAGAGCCGGAAACATAATAAACGTCTTGGGTCGTGGTGGTGCTCATAGGCGCTCGATGGGTGCTATTTCCGTTTATGGCAAAAGAGACAGCGATATTTTGGGGGATGCTTTTCGGGCAGCGGTGCCTGACCTTGTGGATTGTGGCAGGTCTCGCAAAATTTTTCTGCTTCTTTTTTCCCCATGGTCATAAAACGTTCATGATTCTGGTCATGGGGCAGCAACGTTGTGGTTTCAGGGGGCGCAAAGAAGAGAAAAAGAAGAACCCCGCCGCAGCCTGCCAGGAAAAGACCATTATAGAGGATGTTTTTTTGTCTGGTGGTCATAACTTCCAGTAAAAGGATACGAGGACGCCCGGGAGCGAGGGCAGAATCTCTCTACTCTGCCATTTCCAGTGCGTGAAAATCAAGCATTTTCAAACGTAACAGCACGGCCAGCACTTCTATCATCAGGCCGCAGAGAGAGAGCTGCTGCCGCGCCAGATTGACAATCTGCTGATGCTGTCGATGTTTTTTGACAAGTCCGGTCAATTGGGTGGATGCATATTCCGGATCAAGGATCATACGAGCCACGGCCAGCCCGGAGACCAGCGCCGGATAGATACCCTCTCCAGTGAGCCCGGAGGCAAGGCCGGCAGCATCGCCGACCAGCCAGGTACGATCAAAGCGGACGCCGCGATAATCGAAGTTGACCAGACCGGCATGGATAGTTGCCGGATTGAGCCGAAAGCCCAGATTTTCGGCCCACTGCAGCAGCCGTTTCTTCAAAACCAGCGCAGGCAGGTTGCGGACATCGCCATAGGCACCGATGGAAACGACTTCAGCATGTGGAAATATCCAGCCGTACCCGTAACCGAACCGCCTGGTATGGAGATGCCACTCCATTTGCTGGTATTCACCAGGCAACATGCAGTTGAGACCGATTCCCATGGCGCTGGAAGGCAGGCCGAGAAAGCGGCGAACCAGGGAATTCGATCCATCGGCACCCACCAGATGATCAAAACATATCTCTATCCGCCGGTCACCCTCGATCTCAAGTACCGCCTGGTTTTTCCCCAAGGATAGCGCCCGGGTATTGGTCATGATGGTTACTCCGACTTCCCTGGCCTGTTCCGCCATCCATTGCCCGAGTCGTTCCCGGCTGACCGTAGCGATGATCGGGTTTTGCTCAGCCACCACAACCCGCTGGCAGCGTGTAAAAATATGCTGCTTAGGGAACTTCTGCTCGATCAGGGTTGGCGGGACAAACGTCAGCAGCCCATTCCAGGTAATACCGCCGGCGCAGACTTTGGGACCAATCAGTGCCTTTCGTTCCGCTAAAACGACCTTAACCCCGTGTTGGGCCAGCAAGGTGGCACATGCGAGTCCACCAGGACCGCCACCGATGATCAATATTTCTGTTCTTTCCCGCATGCCGTTCAGTGTCCAGGTCTAGGGTTACGCAGATGAAAGCCAACAGGATAATATCGCCTAATACTTGCTTTCATCGGGTCTTTACGATAGTTTTGACAATACATAATAATCAACGGAAGTCCGATCCATGCTGATCTTTAAAGAATAGAATACTTAGGCGGAAGTTGCTTTCATTCTCATAAAATGACTCGTAGCGCACATGCCATGATGCTGATAGGTTGCAGCAAACAGTGTACGTCTTTGTCTCCGATTGCGCTCAATTTTAACGAAGTGAGCCGCAGTACTATTGAGGGACGCAGGCATTATCTTCGCGCAGTTGTTTTTTTAAGGTAGCGGCTGTTTATTCATCAAGATTTTTTAGAATAAGATTTCTCCAACAATAGGTTCTCCCGTGACAGCACACAAAAAAGAAACGTTTCTCAACGACTATACCCCACCCGCCTATCTGGTTGACAGCATAACCCTGCGAGTCGAACTCGATCCCCATGCAACCCGAGTGCATGCCAGGTTGCAGTGTCGCCCTAATACCACGAATCGTCCGTCGCTGGTACTCAATGGCAAGCGGCTGCAACTCATGCGGGTGGCGCTCAACGGCACCGTGCTTACCCCCGACCAATATAATTATGCCGATAACAGATTGGTGATCAGTCAAGTGCCGGAAGAATCTTTCCTGGTGGAGATCGACACCCTCATCAATCCGGCAGATAACACCGCCCTTGAGGGGCTGTACCTGTCCTCAGGTAATTACTGCACCCAGTGCGAGGCCGAGGGTTTTCGCACCATCACCTGTTTTCCCGATCGCCCCGATGTGATGACCGTGTTCACCACCACTGTAGTCGGTGACAAGGCCACCTGTCCGGTGCTGCTGGCCAACGGTAATCTCATCGACAGCGGTGAACTGGCTGGTGGCAGGCATTACGCCACCTGGCACGATCCTTTCCCGAAGCCCTGCTATATCTTCGCCCTGGTCGCCGGCTCATTGGTCCGCATCAGCGACACTTTTACCACCCGCTCCGGGCGGAAGATCGATCTCCATTTCTATGTCGAGCAGCGCAATCAAACCAAATGCAGCCATGCCATACGCTCGCTGCAGGCGGCCATGCAATGGGATGAAGAACAGTTTGGCCGCGAGTACGATCTCGACACCTATATGATCGTGGCTGTTGACGACTTCAACATGGGGGCCATGGAGAACAAAGGTCTCAATGTCTTTAATTCCAAATACGTATTAGCCCTGCCCGAAACCGCAACCGACGTCGATTATGAAGGGATCGAAGGGGTGATTGCCCACGAATATTTCCATAACTGGACCGGCAACCGCGTTACTTGCCGCGACTGGTTCCAGCTTAGCCTTAAGGAAGGGTTGACCGTTTTCCGTGACCAGGAATTCACCGCTGACAAGACCTCCCGACCGGTTAAGAGAATTCAGGACGCCAATATTATCCGCTCCTTCCAGTTTCGCGAGGATTCCGGCCCGATGGCGCATCCGGTCCGGCCGCCTTCGTTTGTTGAGATCAACAATTTCTATACCCTGACGGTCTATAACAAGGGAGCTGAGGTCATCCGCATGCTCCACACCCTGCTCGGCCCAGAAACGTTTCACCGGGGTATGGATATCTATTTCGAGCGGCACGACGGCCAAGCCGTGACCTGCGACGACTTTATCGCGGCGATGGAAACCGCCTGGGGCAAGGATCTGCGTCAATTTAAACTCTGGTACAGTCAAGCCGGAACCCCGGAATTGACGGTGCACGCTGACTATAACGAAGAAGCGCAGCAATTGACCCTCAGTGTCGAGCAGTTTTGTCCGGCAACCAGAGAATCCGCGGTCAAGCAACCTTTTACCATGCCGCTGGCGGTTGGCCTGCTTGATAACCAGGGTGCATCGATTCCTGTGGATCCATCCACTCCTGAAGCCATTACCACGGTGCTAACCCTGTCGGCGCAAAAGCAGGACTTTATTATTCCCTGCATCAAAAGCCGGCCCACGGTTTCCTTTCTCCGTAACTTTTCAGCACCGGTACGGGTTCGATTTGCACAGTCCAGCGAAGAATTAGGACGACTGATGGCCCACGATCCCGATCCGTTCAACCGCTGGGATGCAGGACAGCAACTGGGGTTGCGCTATATTCTTGAACAGATCGAGCGCTATCAGCAGGGCGAGCATATTTCCCTACACGGGCAATTGGTCGAGGGGATGCGCAATCTACTGATCGATCAGCACAATGATCCGGCCTTCCTCGCCATAGCCCTGACGCTGCCTTCGGAAAACTGGATCAGCCAGCAGATGGAGGTCATCGATCCGGTGGCGGTTTTTGCGGTTCGCCAACAGTTCCGCGGCCTGCTCGGTCGGGCCCTGCGCAAGGAACTGCTGCAGCGTTACGATGCCCTACGGCCGATCGGTCCTTATCATTACAATGCTGTTGATGCCGGCAAACGAACCCTGAGGAACAGCTGCCTTGCCTACCTCCTCGCCCCGGATCTGGACGGTACGCTTGATCCAACGCTCCTGGACATGGGGCTGCAGCAGTATGCGACCGGCGACAATATGACCGATTGCATCGCTGCCCTCAATGGAGTGGTCAATGCGAGCTTTGACGCCGGCAGCACGCTGCTTGCCGATTTTTACAGCAAGTGGCAGCATGACCCTCTGGTGGTCGACAAGTGGCTGATCTTACAAGCTGGTTGCAGCCTGCCAGGCACCCTGGATCGAGTTAAGCTACTGACCACGCACCCGGCTTTTTCCATCAAAAACCCCAACAAGGTGCGGTCCCTTATTGCCACTTTCTGCTCCACCAACCACAGCCAGTTTCACGCCGCCGACGGCGTTGGCTACGCCTTTCTCGGCGACCAGGTGCTCCTGCTCAATGGTCTCAATCCGCAGATAGCGTCGCGGATGCTCACCCCACTCACCCAGTGGCGTCGATATGATACCGCCCGGCAGCAACTGATACGTAACCAGTTGGAACGCATCGGCAATCAGGCTGCCCTTTCCGACGATGTGAAGGAAATTATTGAAAAATCGTTGAGCTAATACACCCTTTTAGAAAAACAAACCGCCGCACCCAATATCTGATCGGGTGCGGCGGTTTGAATCAAAAAAATTTTGCCCTTACTCACGGTGGTTGCACCCGCGTTTCGTCATTCCCTCTCTTACAAATCACTAAAATCTTTGCGTAGTCCATCCAGCTTCTTTTGATAATCCTGACAGTCGCCATACTCTAAAAATTTATAATAGCGACTATGCATGACCGCTAGTTTCCTGGCATGTTTAATGGGGCACCAATACTGCTCGGTCCTGGCTGCTATTTCTTGAACATATGCAATCAATCCATTGAAATATTCACAATAAAAACAATTGACTTTCTCCAGAAGATTCAAATATTCCAAGCGATGACGATCGATAACGATATAATCACTTCTTTTAACAGTAGGAATTTTATAAATTTTAAACGAAATAAATTGATATATAGATAATGAAACATCCATTAATAAAGCAGGGAGGATGCATGACCAAATGAAGGGAACTGTTATTATGTTTAACAATCCTGTATTTGCAATGTAGGCTGAAACTTTGGCAACAAATGACTTTTGATATTTCCTTGCTTCTTTTTCAAAAACAACTCTTTTCCCTCTGATTTTATAAAAAAATTGCTCCTCCTTTTTTTGCATTTCAACAAGTAGTTCTTGTTCAAGCTTTTTAATTTCCCCTATGATGTCCTGAATTTTATCCATGCTGGCATTAATGTCTCATAAAATTGATGTTCGAAATATTCTTTGACATACAAATGTCTTAAAAAAAATAAAAGAAAATCCGAACCATAGCGGCACCATAATACTGTGCTGAAGCAATAGATTGAACCTTACCTAAAATGAAGTCGCAGTACCAATGATTCATCGTGTGGGCCAAAAATACCGCGCCTACACACTGCTCCCCCCCCATTCACATTGCAGAAATAATAAATACAGCTTGCCCGCAAAAGGAAGTTAAAATTCCATCACAAAACTATAGACCCCCTCTTCCAGGCTGCTCTTCACCTTTAACCCTGAGTGGTTAAAGACGGCCTGCATCCGCTCGTTCTCTCGCAGCACCTCGGCCGTGAAGCCGGCGATGCCGTTGCGCTTGGCGATCTTGACCAGATGCTGAAAGACAAAAGTACCCAACCCCTTGCTCTGCCAGCCGTCACGGACCACAAAAGCGACCTCGGCCAGATTGGTCTTTTCGTTGAGATAGTAGGTGCCGACCGCGACGATCTGCTCGCCGTGGGCCTCGGGGATCGTTCCCACCACCGCTACATCCCGGCGATGATCGATATAGACGAAATCCTGGATCTGGCGCGGGGTGAACCGTTGCTGGTGGCTCATGAACCGGTAGTAAATGGTCTCCTGGCTGAGGTTGTAGACCAAGTCGCGCATGTGCGGCTCATCCGTGGGCTTGATGGAACGGAATTCCACCTCAATACCGTCCTGCATGAGAAAGGACGCCCTGATTGACGCCTCTACCGGTGTCATGAAGCGATTACTGAAGCGGGCCAGGCCGGGACGCAGATATTTGGCGGTCACCGCATCGCGGAACAGTTGCTCCCGAAAATCGGGATGCGCTATGGAGATCAGGGCCATGACCCGCTCCTGGATCGATTTGCCGTGGAGATAGGCCACGCCGTACTCGGTAACCACATAGTGGACGCTGCCCCGGTTGATGACTACCCCGGAGCCGGGTTGCAGGGTGCAGACAATCCGCGACTGGTCCCCCTCTTTGTTCAGCGATGGTAGGGTGATGATCGCCCGGCCCGCCTCAGACCGGGCCGCGCCGCGGTTAAAGTCGATCTGTCCGCCGATGCCGGAGTAGAAACGACCGCCCACCGAGTCCGAGCAGACCTGACCGGTAAGATCGATCTCCAACGCCATGTTGACCGCCACCATCCGTTTATGCTTACCGATGACATTGGCGTCGTTGATGTACTCGGTCGGCCGAAAGCTGAACAGAGGGTTGTCGTCGATGTAATCGTAGAGTTTTTTGGTGCCCATGCAGAAACTGGCGGTGATTTTGCCCTTGTCGATGGACTTCATCGCTCCGGTCACGGCCCCGGACTCGATCAGGGGAATGATGGAATCGGAGATCATCTCAGTGTGAAAACCAATATCTTTACGATCATGAAGATATTCCATCACCACCTGCGGGATGCGGCCATAGCCGGGAACCCGCCCCAACCCCAGCTCAATGGTCGATCCGTTGGGAATAAGGGCCGCCACCGTTTGGGCGATCTTACGGCTGATCTCGTCGGGTTTATGCAGTTCTCGTTCGAGAATAGGTCGGTCCACCGGCACCAGGAGGTCGAGATCGTTGACGTCAACCTGGGTGTCGCCATGGGTCCACGGCATATGGGGATTGACCTCGGCGATAACCAGTGAGGCATTTTCCGTGGCGCTGCGGACGATGTCCACCGAAATACCCAAACTGACCCGGCCATGGATATTGGGAGGGGTCACCTGAATCAGGGCGATATCAATGGGCAGACTGCCGGAATCGAACAGCTTGGGCACGTCGGACAACAGAATCGGGGTGTAGTCGCCAAAGCCCTCCTGGATGATATCGCGAATATTGGAGCTGATGAAAAAGGAGTTGATCGCAAAACTTTCCGACATCTTCTTGTCGGCATACGGAGCATCGCCCTTGGTTATCAGCTGAATAATCTCGACATTAGAGACCGCCCGGGCCCGGCCGGTCATAGCGGCGATCAGCTCCTGCGGAGCGCCGCATCCCGTGCCGATAAACACCCGATGGCCCGACTTAAGGTGGCTCAGAGCCTGGGTCGGGGTGGCGATCATGTCGCTGTAGATTTCCTGCCAGTCCTTCTCGTATTCCATGAGCAATCCCTATTAATTCTGTGGATAAAACACCGGCATGCCGGCTTATCGTTGGTCAAGCAGCGGCGCAAAGGTCATACTGGCATCGACCACCACCGGCTCGTTACCAACCTCGCCGACAATCAGCGGATTGATTTCCAGATCAAGGATCTGAGGAAAATCGGTGGTCAGCTGGCTGATACGCTGCAGGGCCACGGCAATGGCATGAATATCAAACTCCTTGAGGCCGCGTTTACCCTGGAGGAGTTCATAGGACCGGGTCGACTGGAGCATCTGCACGGCCTCGTTCTCGGTGATCGGGGCGAGATGGAAGGTGACGTCCTTCATTACTTCGACAAAGATACCGCCTAGACCGAACATCAGCATGGGACCGAACTGGGGATCACGGGTCATACCGATGATCACCTCCAGCCCCTTTTCTGCCATCTTTTCTACGTAAATGCCGCCGATGATGGCATTGGGGGCATGCTTGTTGATACGCAGCATCATCAGGTCAAAGGCGTCGGCCACTTCCTGGGCCGAGCCGAGATTGAGCCGGACGCCGCCGAGGTCTGATTTGTGGACGATGCTGGGTGAGATGATCTTCAGGGCCACGGGAAAGCCGATGAATCGAGCAATCTCCACCGCCTCTTCAGGGGTGGAAGTCAATCGTCCTTCCAGGATATGAAAACCGTAGGCCTTGAGAATGTCTTTCGATTTCACCTCACCCAGCCGTAGCCGGTTCGTCCGCTGCCGCCGGGCAATGGTGCGCTCAACTCTGCGACGATTAACCGGAAAACGAACTACATGGCGGGCGGGCCGGTTTTTCCAAACCCCGTATTCGTGCATGGCCTTGAGCGCGCCGACGGCACGCTCCGGTGAATCGTAGAAGGGCAAACCTGCGGCGGCCAGTTCCTTGCGCGGCGGCATGATGTCGCTACCGCCCAGGAAGGCAGCCAGAACCGGGGTCGTGTCATCAAGGTGGGCAACAATAGCCCGGACCGTAGCCGCGGGCTCGGTCATGTACTGCGGTGCCAAAACCACGAGGATGGCGTCGATGGAGGTGTCAGCCACGGCGATGTCGATGGCAGCGGCATAATGCCGGGGTTCGGCATCGGCGGAAATATCTATAGGGTTGTCGATGAAGGCAGCTGCGGGCAATTGGGCGCGCAGCTGCGCCGCTAGTTGGTCACTCAAAGGGGGAACACTCATCCCCGCTTTCTCGACGGCATCGGCGGACATGGTTCCGGAACCGCCGGAATTGGTGATAATCAGCACCCGATCGCCCTTGGGGGTCGGTTGCAGAGCCAGCGCGGAGGCATAGTCAAACAGGGCCTCGAAACTGTCGGCCCGACAGATACCGGCGCGCTTGAAAGCGGCACCGTAGGCCGTGTCTTTGCCAGCCAGTACGCCGGTGTGATTGGAGGCTGCCCTCGAGCCGGCGCTGGTCGTTCCGGCCTTCAGGATGACCACCGGTTTCCTGCTGCTCGCCTCTTCCGCCGCCTTGACGAATTTGTCGCCATCGCTGATATCCTCAAGGTAGCCGACAATAACTCGCGTATCTTCGTCATGGGCCAGGGCGGAGAGGATGTCGACCTCCGTAATATCAGCCTTGTTGCCGATCGAGATGGCTTTAGAAACCCCGAGTTCGCGCTCATCGGCGATATCCATCATGGCCGTGCACAGGGCGCCCGACTGGGAAAATATTGCCAGTTGACCCGCTTGGGGGAGTCTTTTTGAAAAAGACGCATTGAGGTGAATGGCTGTGTTGATCACGCCCAGGCAGTTGGGACCAAGCAGCCGGACGCAGCCCTTGCGGCAGATCTCGATCAACTCGTCTTCAATGGCCCTGCCCTGCGGACCGCTCTCCTTGAATCCCGAAGCCACAACCACAATGGCCCCGGCTTTTTTCCTGACCGCTTCCCGGGCCGCTGTCGGAACCATCTCCGCCGGTACCGCGATCACCACCATATCAATCAGATCGGGATAGTCGGATATCTGCGGGTAAACCTTTAAGCCGAACAACTCTCCCCCGGCCGAGTTAACGGGGATGATAGGGCCTTTGAAACCGCTCTGCACCAGGTTGCTCACTATGTAGTAGCCTACCTTGCCGACGGTCTTGGATGCCCCGATCACGGCGATGGCCCGGGGAGAAAAGAGTCTATCCAGCATATCCACCTCGTTTATGCAGTTATCTCAGGAATATGGATGGTGAAACCGGCAGCATCGAGGGTCTTGTAGACAGATCGGACATTATAGGTTTTGATACGCAAAAAAATCATAGGCCTGGTTTGGCAGGAACCATCTGATCGGACCAAGCGGGTGAACTGCACCTGTTTTTCTTCCAGCAGCTTGACCAGTTTACTCAAAGCCTGAGGATCCTCGTTATCTTCGATTGAAATCAGAACCGACCCCTTTTCACCAAGGCCAAAGAGGCAGCGGTAAGCCTTCATCAGATCCCCAATGGTGAAGATGCCGACCACCTTTTCCTCCTCATCAACTACGGGGAGGGCGCCGATTTTACGCGACTGAAACAGGAGCAGGGCATCGTCCAGGGTTGACAGTCGGGACACCGACAGGCAATCCTGGGTCATCACAATCGAAATTTGCGTATTTTTCACCCGTTCCTCGACGTTGCCCCGTTCCTTGCTCCGGGCAACAGATGAGGGCCGGGCCGAGCGCAGATCACGATCGGTCAATATTCCTTTGAGAATGCCCTGTTCGTCAACCACCGGCAGGTGCCGAATATTGTGTTGTTGCAGGATATCATTCGCCTCGGCAACGGTCTGATCCGGAGTGACCGTGATGGGCGGAGATGTCATATGATAGTGTATAAACATCGCGTTCCTCCCCTCGCATTGTCGTCACCACTGCGTACAATCATTCGTTTGTCTCCAAAATTCCGGTAAGATAGGCTTCAACACACACACCAAGTTTTTCAAGATAATAACCGCCTTCGAGAATGGACAACAACCTGCCTTCGGTATTGTCCCGGGCGAGTTCCATGACAAATTTACCCAACTGCCGATAAAGATCGACGGTGAAGGCCAACCCCGACATATCATCCTGCCGATGCGCGTCGAAACCTGCGGCAATGACCAGGGCATCGGGCTGAAATGCCGCAACGAATTTCCTGATCTTCGGGAGAAGGCGCAATACCTGGTCAGCTCCGGCACCAGGCGGCAGCGGCAGGTTGAGAATAGTGTCCCTGCCTTCCCCCAAGCCCCGATCTTCGGCCCAACCCGTTCCAGGATAACTAAAACTGGGGTGCTCATGGATGGAGATATAGGCCGTACCGGCCTCTTCCTCAAAAGCGGTCTGGATACCGTTGCCGTGGTGGGCATCGAAATCAAAGACGCAGACACGCTGCCGGTTGTATTGCTGCTGCCAGTATCGGGCCGCAATGACGCAGTTATTGAAAAAACAAAAACCAAAAGGCATGTTGGGTTCGGCATGATGACCGGGCGGCCGGGTCTGACAAAAAACGACTGAGCCCGGCTGTTGCTCGACCACGTCGACCCCGACCAGACCGGAACCAGCGGACAGGGTCGCAATATCGTAGGATTCGTAACAGACCTGATTATCGGGATGATCGATATAGGTGCGGCCGGAAAGCACCGCCTCTTCGAAACGGAAAAGCCAGCCCTCTGTATGAAAGGCAAGCAACTGGGAACGCAGGGCGGGCCGGGGAGGCAGGTAACGGATTCTGCCCGCCAGGGAACCCTGGTTAAGCCGATCTGTTATAACCTTGAGCCTCTCGGGCACTTCCGGGTGTTCGCCCCCTCCGGTATCGTGCTTACTAAAAGAGGGATCAGTGATTATGGTGATAACAGGCTTAATTTCCATATCATGGGTTGCAAGACCGGCAACAGGGTTGTCGGAATAGTGTTTTCTCCATCTGTTCCGCAGCTTTTCTTGTTTACCCAGAAACAGTACCTTATTCCTTGCTAAAAATGGAAGAACTAAACGAAAAAGTTCAACCCAAGAAGGGTCTTGGCAAGTTTTTGATGCAAAAGATATCCTCCGGTCTGCATGGAACGCTGACCGTATTTATTAAAAAACACTTTTTCCCTTGGAATGAGACGGAAGGCGTTCCGATCCAAAGACTGCTTCTTGATTGCCCCACGCCCCATATCCTGGTAACAGTTGGCAAATAGAATCAACACACATCCCAGATCGGTAAAATTATGAACATCAGAGAACAGTTAGCCATACCGCGACAACTGCCGCGCGAACTCAACCCCGAAGATCGTCTCGATAATTTCGATGAGGTCTCCAAGGGATTTGACGAACCGACCGCCCTTGTGGAAGCGCAGCGCTGCCTGCAGTGCCGCAAACCCCTCTGCGTGATGGGCTGTCCGATCGGCAACGACATACCCCGTTTCATCGAACTGCTGCGGCAACAAAAATATGAACAGGCCTACTGGACCATTCGCGAAACCAGCTCCATGCCGTCCATCTGCGGCCGGGTCTGCCCCCACGAGTTCCAGTGCGAAGGGGCCTGCATCCGGGGCAAGAAGGACCAACCCGTGGCCATCGGTCTTTTAGAGCGGTTTCTTGCTGACTGGATGATTATCAACGGCAAAAACCTGTCGCCGCGCTGTGCGCCGAAAAACGGCATCAAGGTGGCGGTGATCGGCTCCGGGCCGGCCGGGATTACCGTGGCCCATTCGCTCTCGCACAAGGGGTACAGCTGCACAGTTTTTGAATCGCTACCGGTTTTCGGCGGCATGCTCAGTGTCGGCATTCCCAACTATCGCCTGCCCCGTAATATTATTGGTGCCGAACTCTATGCCCTGCAGCAGTGCGGTGTTAATGTCAAAACCGGAATCACCGTGGGCCACGACCTAACCCTTTCAGAGCTGCACGACCAGGGATACGCCTCGGTTTTCCTCGGGATCGGCGCTTATGAAAGCCGCAGATTGGGGATTGAGGGAGAAGAAAACACTCAAGGCGTGATGTCCGGTATCGATTACCTGGGCAAGGTTCTCACCGGCCGCGAGGTTGCGCTCGGCGATAAAGTTGTGGTGGTCGGCGGCGGCAATGTCGCCATCGACGTGGCACGGGTAGCGCTGCGTTCCGGCTGGAAAGAGGTCTCCATCCTCTATCGGCGCACCCGCGAGGAAATGCCGGCCTCGGTGGTGGAGATCAATCATGTCGAGGAAGAAGGCGTCAACCTGATCTTCCTGGCTGCGCCGGTACGGATTGTGAGCAAAGAGGGCCGGCTGACCGGGGTCGAGTGCGTGCGCATGCAGCCCGGCGAACCGGACTTATCCGGCCGCCGTCGGCCAATTCCGGTCGAGGGCTCGCAGTTTCTCCTCGAAGCCGATGCCCTGATTGCCGCTGTCGGGCAGAAAGTTATCCCGGTTCATGATGAAAGCGTCCCGGTAGAGATCACGGCAAAAGGGACCTATGTGGTCGACCCGGTCACCCTGCAGACCAGCGTGGAATGGATTTTTGCCGGTGGCGACACCGTGCTCGGTCCGCAGACGGTGGCCAAGGCGGTCTGTCAGGGCCTGGACGCCGCCGAATCCATGCACCGCTACATGCAAGGCATGATCTAATTAGCGCACGAAATGACCATCATGGTGAAATCTCATACAATCAACTAGGTTACTAGATATATTCAGTTTGATAACAGATTTTCGAGATTCTTGGTTGGGAGCGTAGCGATGCTAAGTACCCCACAATACCCCGTCACATTATGTACCGATGCTCACAAGAACGCTACAGCCCCCCTTTCCCGCTTCATTCCCAATGAAATCACGTCAATACTGAAATGATTAAGCAACCTTTTCATGATTGATTTCCTCGCCTGGTAAAAAACCAGGCTCTGCCTGCTCCTTTTTTTTTAAAGTACCTTAAACAGCTCATTTTTTTTGCAGAGCTATTCTTTTTAAGTTTCCACTTACTGATAATAATTTTCACTTCGCCCTTTACTTAGTTACACATGTAACATATATTACGTTCACTATGAAAGACAAATGGATTCTATTCTCGTATTCAATCCCCGCCACCAATGCCAAAGCACGAATGCGCATCTGGCGGAGGATTTCGGCCAGTGGCGCAGTCCAGCTTAAAACCGGTCTGCAGATTCTTCCTAACCGTGATGACCTCCTGGAGAATATCACCTGGTTAATTGGTGAGGTGAACGCCTTGGGCGGTGAGGCGCTGGCTATTCAGTGTGCCCGAATCGAAGGGATGGAAGACGACCAGATCGAAAAACTTTTTCAGGTTCAGATCGATCAGGAATTTCTCCAGATCCAGACCGAGGCCAGAGAGTTGCTGGCGGAGACGACTCCTCCAGTAGCCGATGAAAAGGCTAAGGAATTTTCGTCGGCTTTGCGAAAGCTGCGCAAACGATGCGAAGCGCTCCAAACTCTGGATTTCTTTCCCTCTGGATCTGCCGTCAAGACCCTCACGGTTCTCGATGCCGTTTCGGAAAAGCTTCGCAGTAAAGGCAACGCCAGCGCTCCGCCAGCGCTCTTTGATCGTTCTGCATATCAAGGACGCATCTGGGTAACCCGTGCTCATCCTTATATTGATCGCTTGAGCAGTGCCTGGCTTGTCACCCGGTTTATTGATGCCGAGGCCCAGTTCCGGTTCCTGCAGCCAAGGGAAAATGCAGCGATTGAAAAAAGAGAAGTCCCTTTTGATATCAAGGACGGTGAGTTCACCCACAAAGGCGAGTTGATCACCTTTGAAGTCATGACCCGTGGTTTTGGGCTACTTGATTCAGCCCTCATAAAAATCAGCGAACTCGTCAGATGCATCGATATTCAAGAAGGGACAACACTGCCTGACGATGCCAGTCTGCTGAAAACTTTGATTGATGGTCTAGTTGCCATCTCAGCCAACGACCACGAGTTGCTGGAACGCGCCTTACTCGTATTTGATGCTCTCTATGCAGGATTTTCCATCAAGAAATAATCAGTGAAAAATCATGAAGAGTGCAATCTTGCCAACTGAGAAAATCCAAGCCGAAGCTGGTTGGTTCCGCATACTTTGTCCCATCGGCCCGCCGCTGCACCATACGGGACTTTCTTTAGCTCAACTCTCCACAACCACAAACAACTCTTCAGGAGAAACGTATGCCTCCCTATCCAAAACATCTTGAAACAAGCACACAAAGAACCGGAAAAGACTATCAGGAACTGCATGACTGGCTGGATAATCATCCTGATCACAAAGCTGCCCGGCACGATCTCGGAACCCTCACTGAAAACAGGGAGCATGTTCGTTCCACTTGGGGAGAGGAGGCGGTCACCGAGTTCCTGCTCCATGTAGCTGAAGATCTCCTCATGAAGGACATTGCAACCCTTGTCAAGGCTGGATGCCCGGAGGAGGCGGTGCAGCACAGCCTTGAAGTGGCGAGAAAGGCCCTTGAGATTGCCTCACGGGTAATGATCCCGGTGGACAAGCGTCTCATCGCCAGAGGCGCTATCTTTCATGATCTCGGCAAGTCCAAAACCTATGGTATGGAGCATGGTGAAATAGGCGCTAAAATGGCAGAGGAGCTGGGGCTGGAAGAAGAGATCCGGCAAATCATCCTCAAGCATATTCGCGGCGGCCTGACCGAGGCGGAGGCGAAAGAACTTGGCCTGCCGGTACGGGATTACACCTTAAGGACGCCTGAAGAGAAAATCGTCATCTATGCGGATCGGATGGTGGACATCTACATGGACGGTATTGTGCCGGATACCGACGAGAAAAAAGCAGAAGAACAGTTTGTCGAAATTCTACACAATTATCCAAAATACGGAAAGAATCCGGTCACGATGCAGCGGTATCTCGCACTGCACGAAGAAATTCACAGCTGGATGGCCTAAGCAAACGTGGCTCCGGCGAGACTTTCCTTGCCGGAGCCACCAATGGCGAGCACCATGAACGCACACCAATCAGACACCAAACTTCTCTTTGCCGCCAGGATCACGAGGCTGTTCGCTTACGGATTCGTTTCCGTCGTTCTGGTCCTCTTTCTTGCGGAAACGGGCTTAAGCGGTTCCGGTATAGGGGCGATACTGACCGCAACCCTTGCCGGAGATATCCTGGTTTCCCTTTGGATCACCATGATTGCGGATCGTGTGGGCCGGAAGAACATGCTGCTTCTTGGTTCATTGCTCATGGTCATAGCGGGATTGGTTTTCCTCGTCACCAGCAACCCGGTCTGGATAACCATCGCCGCCATCATCGGCATCGTCAGCCCAAGCGGCAACGAGATCGGTCCCTTTTTATCGATTGAGCAGGCCGCTCTTTCCCAATTGGTTCCCGATAAGCGGCGCACCACCGTGTTTGGCTGGTACAACCTTGTTGGTTCGTTTGCAACCGCCGCAGGTGCTCTTGCTGGCGGATGGTTGGCGCAAGTGCTTCAGCAATCTGGCTTGAGTGCCTTGGCATCGTATCGATATATCATGGCCGGATATGCTGGCTGTGGCGTGGTCCTCTTGCTCCTGTTTTCCATGCTGTCGAAAGATTCGGAAGTGTCTCCAGTAGCAGAGTCACAGAAGAATGGAGCAGCAAGGCGCTACCTCGGATTGCATCAATCCAGGAAGGTTGTGTTCAAGCTGAGTTCCTTGTTTGCGCTGGATGCCTTTGCAGGAGGATTTGTTGTGCAGAGCATGATTGCCTGGTGGTTCCATGCACGATACGGCATTGACGAGGGGATGCTGGGCTCCATCTTCTTTGGAGCAAATTTGTTAGCTGGTGTTTCTGCGCTGTTAGCCACGCGCATCGCTGATCGAATTGGGCTGGTGAACACCATGGTCTTCACCCACATCCCCTCCAATATTCTGCTCTGCCTCGTGCCATTGATGCCTAATCTATGGTCGGCAATAACGGTTCTGCTGCTCCGATTCAGCATATCCCAGATGGATGTACCGACCAGGCAGTCCTATACTATGGCGGTGGTTAATCCAGATGAACGGACGGCGGCATCGGGTGTGACCAATGTTGCCAGATCGGTGGGAGCTGCTGTCTCCCCGGCCCTAGGTGGCCTCCTCATGGCTGATCCAGTGCTCTTCAGTGCTTCGTTCATAATCGCTGGTGGGTTAAAGATAGTCTATGATTTGTGCTTGTATAGAATGTTCCAAAAAATACGACCACCTGAGGAGCCAAAGCAGACGCTGTCACTCTATTCAAAGAATTAATCATGAAGGCCAACGGCGGACAGACTCGTCTTATTCAATAAAGAGGAACATAAATGCTAATCACAGAAAAGAGTAAACCACCGGAGACCGTTTCATTCAGGGAAGCTTTTGCAGTGTGGATGAAGATCGGATTTTTGAGTTTCGGCGGCCCGGCTGGTCAGATTGGCCTGATGCACAAGATGCTGGTCGATGAACGAAAATGGATCAGCAACGATCGGTTCCTTCACGCTTTGAACTATTGCAATCTGCTGCCTGGACCCGAGGCCCAACAATTGGCCATTTATATTGGCTGGCTGCTCCATGGCACTAAGGGCGGCTTGGCTGCCGGAATTCTGTTTGTCATCCCCGGCATGTTCACCATTCTGGCGTTAACCATCCTCTATGCGGGATTCCATCAGGTCGCTGCAGTACAGGCCTTTTTCTATGGCCTGAAACCGGCGGTGCTGGCTGTCGTGATTATGGCGGTGTTTCGCATTGCAAGCAAGTCCCTGAAAACACCATATCTTGTGGCTGTTGCAGGAGCATCTTTTATCGCCATTTTTTTCTATCACACTCCGTTCCCCTTGGTGGTATTCAGTTCCGGCATTCTCGGCTATTTGGGATTAAGCGTCTGCCCTCATTACCTGGGTGAATCTTGCCCTAAGTGGATTTGCGGCAGAAACAAAGCTGAGAATTCTTCCAATAATGAGGATGGATACGCCGACATCCTCTTGAACTCGGATACGGAAGGAAAATTAGCACCGACTTTTATGAGAAGTCTGAAGGCGCTGGTGGTCTGGGGTGGAATCTGGTTGGCACCGGTGGCAGTAGTATTGCTCACGCTGGGCCCTGGACATGTTTTTGCGAAGATCGCACTTTTCTTTACCAAAATGGCGGTCGTGACCTTTGGTGGCGCTTATGCGGTCCTGGCCTACATGGCTCAAGAAGCTGTTGCCAATTATGGATGGTTGCAACCGGGGGAAATGCTTGACGGCTTGGGGCTTGCGGAAACAACCCCTGGTCCGCTGATTCAGGTGGTGCAGTTTGTCGGATTTCTCGGAGCCTTTCGATCTCCCGGCATGCTCAATCCCTATGTCGCAGGTGTCTTTGGAGCGGCACTGACCGTATGGGTAACCTTTGCTCCCTGTTTTCTTTGGATTTTCCTTGGTGCTCCTTATATTGAGCACCTTCGCCATAATAAATTCATGAACGGGTCGCTCTCAGGAATCACCGCAGCGGTGGTCGGAGTCGTGCTCAATCTTTCCATCTGGTTCGGTATCAACGCGATGTTCGGTCGAACTAGTGAGAACCATCTATTCGGTGCAACCATTCCAACTCCCGATCTGGCAACAGCCGATTGGTTTGCCTTGATGTTGGCTGCGCTCTCGTTTCTCGCTATGAAATATCTCAAATTGGATATGATTCCCGTTCTGATTGGTGGCGCTGAGATTGGGTTTTGCTGGAAGACATTCATGTAGAAGGCATCGGGCGGATAAAACCGGAAAAAAATCAGTTAATTACATGAACAAAAATGGAGAAATGAGATGAGCGCGAAAACAGCACGTTACGTTACTCTGGTATTCGCACTGTCCCTTTTGACCGGTTACGCAAAATGTCAGGCGACGGAAAAATATCAATCGGGAGATAAAAATGTTGAAGTCGGCCAAACCGTGCAATGGACGTTCGACACCGAACAGGTCGGAGGACTTCCGACAGGTGCAAAAAATTTCAGTGGCAATTGGATGGTGCGTGTAGAGGTGGACGCGCCGAGTGCGCCCAATGCCCTCTGCCAAACGGGGACGGCACCGTACCCGGCTCTTTCTCTAGGCGATAAGATCTTTGCCGATGTCATCGTTTCAACCAGCTTCAAACCGATCTCCGGCAGTGAAGATCGGGCCGCCGGGATCATCTTCCGCATCCAGGACAAAGACAATTACTACATCCTCCGGGCTAATGCCCTGGAAGACAATATCAATATCTACAAATACGTTGGCGGGAGCCGTCATGAAATACAGGGAGGCTCAGCCAAGGTGGCGTCCGGAACATGGCAGGAGTTGCGGGTTGAGGTTAAAGGGAACACTATTCGTGGTTATCTGAACGGCAAGCAAGTGGTCGAGGCGCGTGACGATACCTTCAAGGTTGGCAAGGTGGGGCTGTGGACCAAAGCCGACTCCGTGACCTGCTTTGATAATGTCACGGCAACCGCACAGTAGAATTTCAAGAATTGGATTCAGGGAGGTCTGTCATGAAGTGGATTACGCGTGAGCATGTAAAAGTCGATCGAGTAGCATGTCCTTGGCTCATAAAGAACCATGTTGATAAGGATGCAGAATTCTTATTTGTGCCTGCAAATCAGGTTGAGGCCGAAGCCAAGCGGCTTGGGGCCACTCCTTTTGATGTTTCTGGTGTGGAACTGGGCCATCATGGCAAGGAGTGCTCCTTCGAAGCCATCCTGAAGAAATATAACTTAACCGACGATCCGGCGCTTGCACTTCTCGGCAAGATCGTAAACGGGGCCGATACCGACAACACTTTGTGGAATCAACCGGAAGGGCCCGGTCTGAAGGCAATCGCCGAAGGGTTTCGCCACCTTGGCTATGAGAACGATGACCAGATCAACAAAGCGGAATGGATCGTATACGACGCACTGTATGCCTATTGCCTGGAGATGGTGCGGCTAGGTAAACCCGAAGGCTCTTTCAAATCATAAGGCCTTAAAGGATTGAGTGTAACGGTATGTGCAAGGTCTGGGAAAAGGAATCATAACACGCCACAAATAAAAAAGACTATCAAAAGGGAGGAATTGATGAAACATAGAATCACAGTAAAATTATTATCGCTATTGCGCAGTAACCTTGATAACAGCCCGTTGTTGACATGAAATAGCAGACAATAAGAAGCTCGCTGGTTATGTATTTTTCTGCATTACAGGCCGTTAGGGCAGAGGACGGAGCGGTCCGTCCTACATTCATATAAAAAGGAGAGAACGTGGAAAAGACCATTACAACAACGGAACTCACCAGGCTGCTGCAAGCAAAAACCAATGTGACCCTGCTTGATGTCAGAAGAAAAGAGGATCATGACAAATCACCCGAGGGGATAGGGAACGCTCAGTGGCGGGACCCGGCGGCAGTGGCACAGTGGATACACACTCTGCCTGAACAACAGGAGGTGGTGATATACTGCGCCCGTGGCGGCTCGGTCAGTCAGTCTGTGCAGAAACAGTTGGCTGATGCTGGCGTCAAGGTAAAATATCTGGAAGGTGGGATCGAGGCTTTTAATAAAGGGTCATGACTTGATGTTAACACACTTTTCAGCGTGCTGTTCTAGTCATGACCATGACCTTTTTATAAATAACTATTACAGAATAACTATTTGAATTTATTAAATCGACATCGAGACCCGTTTCAATTACGGATCAGCGATAAGAAAACATACCCAGCCAGGAAACCACCGAGCAAATTAATAGAACAACTAGATTCCATTACAAAATTCAGGACAATATTTCTATTGCCCTGTCTCTTCAAAAAAAATCATCAAGAACAGTGTAGTTAACGAGCGCAAAAAAATTCAATTCAATTTCCAAGTCTCCATAAAAAGGCTGTACTCGGACTCCGAGATTCATTAAAGATACATCAGGAAGTACTCCACAAACCAGTTAAACGTAGAACAAAACTCTGCATAAAAACATATAAAGTCAACAAGTTACCCAAGACAGGCTCGGGTGTATAATACCCGCCTTGCAGATATTGGCTCCGCTGAATACTATTCTGGTGCAAGGATGGTGCGGATCAAAGGATTGGATTCCTGTCACCAATCATTACCCTGGAGCCACCAAGGGGTTCAAACTATCCAACCCTGACAGCAGGATGGTGGGCTGACTATTGAGTCAAAGCCATCGCCGGGGCAGGATGGCAGCCAGCGTGTGCATTGTCGGTTTGCCCAGCAGCGCCAACCAATGCGAGACCGATTATCACCCAATACATCGTTGAGGAGTAACCATGTCGCGTATCGAATTTTCATCAACACAGTTTCTTCCCTACCTTCCTGAATCGTGCCAGGTCAATCCCGGTGCGTACGGGTTTGAACTTGCCAGTTGGCTGTCTCAGGCGCTGGCAAAGGCTGGTTTTGCCACGAGGTATCCGAGCAGCGAGGATTGGGGCTGGTATCTCGAATATCTTGAGGGCGAAGCGGAATTCATGATCGGCTGCGGCTGTCAGGCCGTGGAGGGCGAAGGCTACAAGGGAACACCTGTGTCCTGGCATATTATGGTGATGCAGAATCTTTCGCTGCGACAGTGCCTCAAGGGGGTGGAAGTTCCGGATCTGGACGTGCAACTTACGAACGCCATTATATCGGCTCTTCGCTCGGAAGGCATCGAGCCCACACTCAAAGAAGGAGGCCAGTAATCGCCGTGGTACCGTTTTTTTCTCACCCTAGTTGGCGATTCACCTCCAAAATAAAACCGCCCAACACTCCAGCGATTGCTTGGCGTTTGCCTTGCACATCATCCTGACCACCCCAAATCGTAAAAGAATACGGAAGTTGAAAATTGTGTTGACAAAACGACCTATTGTTGGGTTGATTGTCAGCAGAAAAATTTGCGCATCAAGAATACCACACAGTGCTTTAACGGCTTTTCACTACCAAGCGGCACCGCCCCAACACAAGTATTGTATTTTACAGTTTTTAACTGTTTTTCTGTAATACTGACCAACCCCATTTGCGTTTGTTTCTTATATATTTGTAGCTTACAAGATTTATTGTTTTAACAACGAGTTGTTTCAATAAACAGAGAGCTTTTACAAATTAAAACAACATGCCTATTTTCCCGCGCGTTTGCGACGAATGCGGTCTTCCCGAAGAGGACTGCACCTACTGTGAAAGCAGATGCATGCTGCCGAGTTGTTCTGACTGCACCTTTTTATTACAGCTCTATGGCACCGGTTGCGGCAACATCCGTGTCTATTATCTTTGTCGTCCCTGTTACGACAGGTTGAGTGCTCGGGGTTTCATCGAACCGTAACACCCCTAACTCAGGAAAAAGCACCCTATCTTGCAATACACGCTTCAATTGGCCCGGATACAGGGAAGACGCCCTTATCCGAATGTATAACTAAAAAAACTTTCAATAAAAGGAGGCGCCAGCAACGGCACAAAGAATTGTCGGCAAGTTACATTTCGCCCTAAGTTTTTTTAAATCCTAGGAAGGAGGTGTACTCTGGTATTCGAAAAATTCTCATCATTGCTTAGTTCTTTTTTTAACCCAAAGAAGGAAAATCAGAAGGAGAATGGAATGGATCTCGACAAAAGGATGACGCTCAAGGATGCAGTAGCAAAATACATCCAGGATGGCGACACAGTCTACTATGGTGGGTTTCAGATCATGGTCCCTATGGCCTTGACGCATGAAATCATCAGACAGAAAAAAAGACATCTAACCACCATTGAATCGTCCACGGACGTAGGTGGTCTGGATCTTCTGGTCGGTGCCGGCTGTGTTACGGAGATCCACTCTGCCTGGATCATGAACTGGTACGTCAAAGCACCCTATGCCATCCGTCGGGCGTTCAACAAAGGCCATCTCAAAAGATACGACATCTCCAATTTCGGCGCAACCAGCGCTCTGATTGCCGGTTTCCTCGGTATTCCCTTTATTCCTGTGAAGGGTAATATTGGCACGGACATGGTCAAGCATAATCCCACCGACATCAGATTCGTCGATGATCCATTCACCGGCGAAAAGACAACCGTTGTGCGGGCCTGGCGTGCGGATGTCGCAGTCATCCATGCCCAGAAAGCCGACCGTTTCGGCAATGTGGTCTCCTACGGTACCCGCGGCGTTACTGACGAGTTCGGTGCCATGGGGTCTAAGCGAGGTGTCATCGTCACCTGTGAAGAGATCGTCGAACCGGAAGAGATCAGAAGCGATCCCGACCGCGTCATCGTTCCCTACTACAAAACCCTGGCCGTTGTGCACTGCCCCTACGGCGCCCATCCTTCCGCCTGCCGTGGCTTCTACGGCCTCGACATCCGTTTCAGCCAGTATCAGGGTAAATATGAACGACACGAAGAACTCCTGCCAGCCTTCCTTGATGAATGGGTCTATGGCTGCGAAGACCACGCCGCCTACATCGCGAAGTACAAAGCAAAATTCGGCCAGGAAGGCTTGGATCGTCTCAAGCCGACCCTCGGCTTCACGCCGAAATTGGCGGTAGACTACGGCTATCATGATCCGGCATGCTGGAAAGGGGTGCCCTTATACAATGACGACCGTCTCAAAGCTTATGAAGAGGCACTCGCCGCTAAAAAAGGGGGTAAATGATCATGACTGCACCTACTTACAAACTGACCGAGCTGATGGCCATCCGCTGTGCCAAAGAAATCCAGGATGGAGAGGTTGTCTTCGTAGGCGTTGGCCTGCCGTTGGTTGTTGCTGGATACGCAATGGTCTCCCATGCTAAGAATATGGTTATGTTCACCGAGGGCGGCGCTATCCGGGCCACCGCAGCTCCTGGGCTGGCTATCACCGTGGACGACCCATGCCTGTTCACCAATGCCGACGCGGCCTTCGGCATGCTGGCCACTATGGCAGCCCTGCAGCGTGGCGAAGTCGACGTTGCCTTCATCGGCGGCGCCCAGATCGATAAATTCGGCAACATCAACTCCACCGGCGTTGGTGAATGGAGCAAGAAGGAAAGCTTCACCTATTTTGCCGGCAGCGGCGGCGCCAACGACATGGCGACCTCTGGCAAGCGGGTATTGGCTATCATGCCTCAGGATAAAAAGAAATTCGTCGAAAAAGTCGATTACCTTACCACCCCCGGCTACCTGGGCGGCAAGGGTGAACGTGAGAAGCTCGGCATGATCGGCGGAGGACCAGACTGCGTGGTCAGCACCATGGGCGTCTACAGATTCGATGAAGATACCAAGGAGATGTACCTTGCCGAATATTTTCCTGGCCAGACGGTGGAAAAAATCAAGGCCGCCTGCGCATGGGATCTCAAGGTCTCGCCCAACGTGATCGAAACCCCTGCTCCCACCGAGGAAGAGCTCAAGGTCATCAGAAACATTGACCCCACCAATTTCTATCTCGGCTAATACCGACCTTCTTACCTTAAACCTTGAGGGGACGATGTCGTTCAGACACCGTCCCCTCAACTTCGACACAGTGCACGAACGGACTGAGACCGCAAGGTCTTCTGAACCGTTTGCTGCAACGATCTAAGAGTTATCCTGACAAAAGCCGGTTCGTTCCCCCGCCCAACCCTTTAGCACCCAGCGCACCATACATCACGTCTCTTACTGAACCTAGTCAATCCCAGTCAGTTCGACGAGCAAAGACGGTCCGGTAGGAATTATTGGACGCCGTCGAATCCCAGCAATGAGCTCTACGGTAGAGCCTATCATTGAGCATGCAGCCGTTCAGCTAAAGGCTTCGCTGAAAATTCGAACGCCGGGATGATGTTCGTCAAGCAGGTGGGTCATATCGCGAATCATTGCGACGGAACCGCAGAGATAAAAATCATACAACCCTGGCGGAAGAGAGGTCTTGAGATATTCGGTGACATAGCCGCGATACAGGTCCGGCAATTCAGTACCGGTTACGTTGATGCCGGAGAGGCAGGGAATATAGCGAAGGGCCGAGGCTGTGAGTTCCTGTCGATAAAAAAGACCTGACTCGATCCGGGCCCCGTGGATCAGGGTAAACCCCCTGACCCCGCTGGCGGCCATGGCAACAAAAGGCGCGATCCCCACTCCAGTCGCCACAAAAAAGACTGGACGCTTTGTCGGGCGGAAGGTCAGATAGCCTTTCGCTTTGCTCATCCCAAGAACACTGCCCGGATCGATGTTCGCCAGCTGACTGCTCAGTTTTCCACCAACGACCTGCTTAATGAGAAACCGAAGCTCCACCGCATCCGGCGGAGAAAGGATGGTATATTCACGCGCCTCTCCCTGGTGGACAAGAGACACATATTGCCCGGCCTGAAATTGAAATCCACGAGGCCGGGTGCAGATCAATTCGAAGGTCTCCTCATTCAACCAAACCCTGCTGAGTACGGAAACTGAAAAGACGGAAACAGCTGGTTCCATTATTTTTTCCAGGTTTTATCTGCTGTCCCCAGAACTTGATTTAAATACCGAGCCAGAACAAAGAGATAGTCCGACAGCCGATTCAGATACACCTGGATGGCAGCCAATTCGAGGTTACCTTCATTGGAGGCCTCGATTAACTCAGTCAGGCGCCGTTCGCAACGTCTACAGACCGTTCTCGCCACATGGGACCAGGCGGCAACAGGTTGACCACCGGGCAGAATAAACTCTTTGAGTTCCGGCAGAGCTTCGGATAAGGCATCGATACGCTTTTCCAAATCTTTGGAAACCGTTTCCGGGAGTGACGTCAGATAGCTGATCGCCGAAGAATCGGGGGTGGTGGCGAGCCAGGCCCCAGCAACAAAAAGATTGGATTGAATTCCTTCAAAATCTACCAAGATCGCCTGTTCGCTAACAGGAAGGTACGCAGACACTGCCCCCAGGACCGAATTGAGTTCATCAAGATCGCCATAGGCCTCGATGCGGATATGATGTTTAGGCACTCGCTCGCCTGAAAAGAGACTTGTTTCTCCTTTGTCACCGCCACCTGTGTAAACTTTCATCCGCGTACTCCTCTGTTTGAATTGATGCGTGCGGCAATCAGCCGGTCACACTTGTCGACGAAAAAAGCTCTAAGAAAATAATTCGGTTTGCCAGGTTGAGCTGGAGCCTGAATCCCTTGAAGTTCGTCAAAGATTGGCGCGAGAAGACAAAAAAAGCGCAGGTTGTTTAAAATGCGTAATCTCACAGGCATGGAAAAGAATATTCCCTCCAAAGAAAGTGCCGGCATCCCCATCATATACGCTGAACAAGACGCTAACCTGTACACGAAAATATATTCCGCCACAACACCGTATCTTATCAAATCGTTTCATATTTTTAATCGATGAAAAAACCGGGCAAGAAAAGATTGCGCGCACCGCACGCTCTCGCACAAAGACGTACAGTATCCCGAAATAATCAAAAAAAAGAGACTGTCTTTTATCTAACTATTTTCACGTACAATGCTTGTGAATACTTATCCATCCCCCATTCCCTAATATATTTTACTGTTGACAAATTGGCTAACTTCAAATAGGAAAACGCTAACTTTATGTTATTTAGTTTTAGCTTGTTATTCATCTTTTTATTATTGAATCCGGTGTTCGATTCCATCCGGGATTTTTTTTGTAATTCTAACCTGCCGAAAGATATATTACGGCCAGGACTGGTAGGAAAAAAGAGGTAGTAGCAAAGAAAAAGTTAGCTGAAGGCTTTTCCAGCCTGACATCAGGAAAAGACCTGTTTTTCCCTTGCAGACAATATCCGGCCTTGTTTTTAAACGTCATGAACAAGAGCTAGAGTGCAAGTCATCTGAAAATATCACGGACTATTCGGGGTAGAGGCATTTGAGGAAAATTGGCTCAGCGCATAACAGATATATCAATTATAGCGACTTCGTATCGCTATCGATCGAGTCAGTCAAAATAAAGACCGAAAAAACAACAGATTTTAATCTTGTTGTTTTTTCGGTCTTTTTTTTTGTAAGGGGGATCCTGGGAAACCACTTGGTGGTTACTGGGCAATAAAAACGCTTGATAGACACAGGAAGAGGTAACACATTGGAAAACAACGCTAAAATGGTCTGGACAGGTTTATCACCCGATGATGCAAGAGAAGCTCTTGTCGTCAAAGATAAGTCCATGAGAGACAAGCGGATGACGCTGAAAGAAGCAGTGTCACGCTTTGTTAAGCCTGGGGACAATGTCGGTATCGGCGGTTTCGTTAATATCCGTCAGCCTATCGCTATTACTCACGAAATGGTTCGTCAAGGATTCAAAGACCTTACCCTCTCTTTTCAATCAGCCGCCATGGGGCCTGAAATTCTTGCTGGCGCGATGATGGTCAGACCGGATCATTGTTCCATTAAAAGAATCGAACTGGCATACTGGGGTCACGAGGCCTTCGGCCTGTCCCCGGCTTGGCGCTATCTCGCCGAACGTGGGATGATCGAGTTCGAGGACTGGAGTAACTATAATATGTCCGCTCGATTCAAAGCCGGTGCCATGGGGATCCCCTTCATCCCGACCCGCGGACCACTAGGCGGCGACATCAAGAACACCAGTCGTACCAAGATCATGGACTGCCCCTTCACCGGACGGAAAATCGCCCTGCTGCCGGCCAGCAATCCTAATGTAGGTCTCATCCATGTGCAGGCTGCCGATATGTATGGTAACTGCATTGTCCGCGGAACAGACGCCACCTGTGCGGAGATCGCCATGGCTTCGGCCCATACGATCGTCACCTGCGAACAGCTCGTCTCCCACGAACTGCTTGTCTCTAATCCAAAAGACATCCTTATTCCATTCCCAGCTGTTGATGCGGTTATCAAGGTGCCTTTCGGTGCGTATCCAGGTGCATGCCGTCGTCACTATTATTTTAATGGCGATCATATCCGTGAATTCCTCAGTCTCATTGCCCCGATGTGTAAAGGCGGGTCACCTGACGCATTGAAGGCCTGGTATGATGAGCATATTTTTGGTGTTGAGAATTTTGAAGATTACATTGAGAAATTCCAGACCAAGAAGCTGATTGCCGATCAGGCTGCAGAGTCCTACAACTGTGAGCGCTTCGCCTGATCCTCAGATACAGTCATTGCTATTGCATCGGAACCTCACGGAATACATAGATAAGGAGTCATCATGACAGTTTCAACAGATTACACCGCCCAGGAAATTATCGTTGTGGCGGGAGCAAAAGTTCTGGAAAATAATAAAATAGTGTTTGTCGGGACCGGCCTGCCCATGGTCGCCTCCCTCCTGGCAATCCGCACGCACGCACCTGGCCTGATCCCGGTTTTCGAGGCTGGCGCAGTTGGTCCCCCACTCCACCACGGTCTGCCTATTTCGGTCGGCGACTCAAAGACGTTCACCGGGGCATCGTACCTGAAAGGATTGAACGGTGCTTTTGAGTTGACCCAGCGCGGTTTCGCCGATTTCGGTTTTATCGGTGGTGCTGAAGTTGATATGTACGGCAACCTAAATTCCACCATGATGGGTGATTTTCCTGACGGATACAGTAAACCGAAAGTCCGTCTTCCGGGCAGCGGTGGCGCCAGTGACATGGCAGCCTCCTGTGATCGGACTATCCTCATTGTTCCTCATGACAAAAAGAAGTTCAATGAGAAGCTGTCGTACATCACCAGCCCCGGCCATCTCGATGGCAGCCCCAATGCGCGCTATAACGCCGGTATGCAGGGCAAAGGTCCGTACCGCCTCATTACCACCAAAGGTATCTTCGATTTCGAGGAGAAAACCAAAAGAATGCGGCTCATCCATACGTTCCCTGGGGAAACAGTGGAAAGCATTCAAGCAGCAACCGGCTTTGAACTGTTGGTCGCCGCAGATGTCACCCAATTTGCTCCACCAACCAAGGAAGAAGTGCGGATGATCCGTGAGGAAGTCGATCCACTCGGAATTTTTGTCAAACGCGCTGCGAAATAATGCAGTAAACGACGGGGGCAGTGGCGCGGAGCGCTGCAACACTGCCCTCGTCTCTCATAAGATTCATGCAATGGCTGACATACAAATTTCCCTGGAATATCTTCATAGAATTTTATATATAACATCATCGAAATACCCGAAAAGTACTTTATAGTTTCTGAATATTTTTAAAAATTTTTAAAGAGAGCAGCCCCTGTGTCCATTGGTCAGGAACCACTGGACATAATTTATGTTGAGCACACCCGAGCATTTTTTGCCCCTTATTCTCAACACAAACTGACCCCCCACAAATCCGAAAAAAATATTTTGACAAAAAGGAGATGGAAGCATGAAAATCCTCAAAATCGATCATCTTGGCATTGCAGTCAACAGCATGGAAGAAGGAAGCAAGTTTTGGTCAGATGTTATGGGATTCAAACTTGAAGGGTCGGAAACGGTTACTGAGCAGAAGGTGACCACCGCCTTTTATCCGGTAGGCGACAGTGAGGTTGAATTGCTGGTATCAACCTCTCCTGATGGACCGATCGCTAAATTCATTGAGAAAAAAGGCGCGGGCTTCCAGCATGTTGCTTTCCGTGTTGAGAATATTGAAGAGGCGTTAGCTGAACTCAAGGAAAAAGGTGTTGCGCTGATTGACCAAACCCCGCGCATTGGTGCCGGCGGCGCCAAGATAGCCTTCCTCCATCCCAAAGCAACCGGCGGCGTTCTTGTTGAGATTTCCGAGCGCAGCTGAGAAAAATGAGCATTGAGATTTTCGCGGCAACGAATTCCTCAATGACCATACGACTCGAATTCAACACAATCGAATCGTTTTGCACGGATCGGTAGTGGTTGAATTAGTTTGTTTTATTTCCAACTAGGGGATAATCCCCGATAATTACAAGGAGCAAGCGACATGGCAAATAGTCCCGAATACCAAAAATGGTTTGAGATGGCCTCCAAGCAGATGAAAGGCAAAACCCCTGATGATATGGCCTGGAAATCACCGGAAGGCATTTCAATCAAACCGCTGTATGAAGCAAATGATATTGCAGGGTTACCCTCTGTCGGCACGTTCCCCGGCATGGCACCGTATACCCGTGGACCGATGGCTACCATGTATGCCGGTCGCCCATGGACCATCCGTCAGTATGCTGGCTTCTCCACCGCCAAGGCATCCAACGAATTCTACCGCAAAAACCTTGCGGCCGGCCAGAAAGGTCTGTCCGTTGCCTTCAGTCTGTCCACCCATCGCGGTTACGATTCCGACAACCCTCGTGTTTCCGGCGACATCGGTAAAGCCGGCGTTGCAATTGACTCGATTGAGGACATGAAAATTCTCTTTGACGGCATTCCGCTGGACAAGATGTCGGTTTCCATGACCATGAACGGCGCGGTAATCCCGATTCTGGCCATGTGGATTGGCGCTGCCGAAGAGCAGGGTGTCAAGCAGGAGCAACTTGAGGGAACCATCCAGAACGACATCCTCAAAGAGTATCTGACCCGGAATACCTACATCTATCCGCCTACGCCTTCCATGCGGATCGTCTCTGACATCATGGCATACGCTTCCAAAAATATGCCGAAATATAACACGATCAGCATCAGCGGTTACCACATCATGGAAGCCGGTGCCGATAGCGTTCTGCAATGCGCTTTCACCTTGGCTGATGGTGTTGAATACGTTCGCGCCGCTATCCGGTCGGGCATGGATGTTGACACCTTCGCACCTCGCCTGTCATTTTTCTTCGGCGTAGGCATGAATTTCTTCATGGAAATCGCCATGCTGCGTGCCGCTCGCTTCCTCTGGCACAAGTTGTTGCAGCAGTTCAACCCGAAAAACCCCAAATCTTTGATGCTGCGGACCCATTGCCAGACTTCAGGTTGGAGCTTGACCGAGCAGGATCCGTACAACAACGTTATCCGTACCACCATTGAGGCCATGTCCGCAGTCCTCGGCGGTACCCAGAGTCTGCACACCAACGCCTTTGATGAGGCTGTTTGTCTGCCGACCGAGCTGTCTGCCCGTATCGCCAGAAACACCCAGATCATCATCCAGGAAGAGTCCCAGATCTGCAAGGTTGCCGATCCGTTGGGCGGCTCCTATTATGTTGAATATCTGACTGCTCAGATCATTGAAGAGGCAGAAAAAATCATCAACGAGATCGAGGAAATCGGCGGAATGGCCAAAGCCATTGAATCCGGTATGCCGAAAATGCGCATCGAAGAGTCCGCAGCTCGTCGCCAGGCTCGCATCGATCAAGGCAAAGACGTTATTGTTGGTGTAAACAAGTATCGCCTCGCCGACGAGAAAATGGACTTCGATATTCTCGAAGTACCGGATTCCGTCCGTCTTGAGCAGATCGATCGTATTAACCATACCAAGAAAACCCGTGATGATGCCAAATGTAAGGCATGTCTCGAGGCCGTAACCAAGGCTGCCGCCGGCGATGGTAATCTCCTTGAAGTTGCCATAGCCGCTGCCAAGGCCAGAGCAACCGTAGGAGAGATTTCTGACGCCATGGAAACAGTCTTTGGTCGCTATGTGGCAACCACCCAATGTGTATCCGGTGCTTACTCCTCAGAGTACAGCGAAGCCAGCAGCGACGCCGCCCAGGTTATCGAAGCCCTGCGCAAACGCACCGCTGATTTTATGGCCAAACAAGGCCGTCGTCCGCGTATCCTCGTTACCAAGATGGGCCAGGATGGACATGACCGCGGCATCAAGGTTGTGGCTTCTTCCTACGCCGATCTCGGCTTTGACGTCGACATCAGCCCGATGTTCCAGACCCCTGAAGAAGCTGCTAAAATGGCCATTGAGAACGATGTCCATATCGTTGGCGCCTCTAGTCTGGCCGCCGGTCACAAGACCCTTGTGCCTGAGCTCATTGAGAAATTGAAAGCAAAAGGCGCAGGCGAAATCCTGGTGGTCGCCGGTGGCGTTATTCCGCCGAACGACTACAGCTTCCTCTATGATGCAGGTTGTAAAGGCATTTTCGGACCGGGAACCCCGATCACCGAATCTGCTGGCAAAGTAATGGATATGCTTGAAGCACAGTATTGTAAATAATTGTTCCGCATATAGGTAAGACTGCAAACGGACGGGCCAAAATCCCGTCCGTTTGTATGTTGTCCTGACGAAACCTCTACCAAAGGCCAGATATGCATAAAGATCCCAGTTATTATATCCAGGGCGTCAAGGATAACAATCGCCTGATGCTTGCCAGGACTATTACCCTGGTTGAAAGCACCCTTTCCACGCATCAGGAAATTGCCAAGCATGTTATTAATGAGCTTTTGCCTTATACGGGAAGAGCCGTCCGCCTTGGGATCACTGGTGTACCGGGTGCTGGCAAGAGTACTTTCATTGAAAGTTTCGGCACCATGCTGACAAAATTGGGCCATCGTGTAGCTGTTCTGGCGATTGATCCGAGCAGTACCCGCAGCGGCGGTTCCATTCTGGGTGACAAAACCAGAATGGAGAAATTAGCCGTCAATGACATGGCTTTTATCCGGCCGTCACCATCAAGCGGCAGCCTGGGCGGTGTGGCCCGTAAAACCCGAGAATCCATGCTGGTTTGCGAAGCTGCCGGATTCGACGTTATCATCGTGGAAACCGTCGGAGTCGGTCAATCGGAGACCACCGTGGCCTCGATGGTCGACTTCTTTCTCGTTTTGCAAATTTCCGGCGCCGGCGATGAACTCCAGGGCATTAAGAAAGGGGTTTTGGAAGTTGCCGACGCGATTATCGTCAACAAGGCCGATGGCGATAATATCAACCGGGCCAAATTGGCCAAGCGGCAATATGAGACAGCATTGCATCTTGTCGCCCCATCTTCTCCCAACTGGACCGTGCCGGTCATGACCTGTAGCGCCCTTGAAGAAAAAGGCCTCACTGAAGTATGGGAAACGATTACGACCCACAAACAGATCATGACTTCCACCGGAGAATTGGACAAAAAACGTCAAGATCAGTCTATGTCCTGGATGTGGTTTCTGGTCAACGAAGGCCTTGAACGCTGGTTCTACCGACATCCGGAGATTCAGAAACTGCTGCCTGGTATTAAACATGATGTGGAAATCGGCAAAGTGGCCCCTACCCGGGCTGCTGATGAACTGGTCTCCATTTTAGGCAAAGACCTTCTGTTATAATCTTATGTAACCATTGTACTGCGCGACCTCTCTTTTTCAGCGCAGTGCCCCAGTTTCGACTTCGCCTCCCCTCAAAAAACGTGGGGTGGCGAAGTTTTCTTTCGTTTTCTTATTTCTCCAGCAACCGTCTTTTCCGGCGCCTCGTCTCCAAAAGATACCCTAATGATTGGGCTTGCCGCAGTTGTCAGGCCGAACCGAAACCGCGGTTACCCACCATTAATTTTCTTGACGCTCCCCGCAATGAAGAGTATAAACGGCAGACTGAAGAGAGGGAAGATATCCCGGCAAATCGTTGCCCCATGGGCCATCAGCAGTTACCCGGAAACTTTTGCCTGAACAATCCCGCCAAACGCAACCTCCTCTCTTCCATAACTAAATGATCATCAGTGTGATAGCCGGGTCCTGGGCAATAAAGAATCACAAACTCCGTCAGGTCCGGAAGGAAGCAGCGGTAGTGACCCTCTTTATGTGCGCAGGGGTGCCTGGCTATCCTTTTTTCCACCGATATGCATCCCCGCCTCCTGTCAGGATGAGCCAGGGATACATCCATTCCCCCTGATCATTGATTGCCGGTACTCACCTTGTCTTATCTTGTCCTTGCCAGAAAATCGCGCCCACAAACCTTTGCCGAAGTAGTCGGGCAGAAAGCGGTGGTCCGTACCCTGCAAAACGCCCTCACTCAAGGACGCGTGCCCCATGCCCTCATTTTCAGCGGAGTTCGCGGTACCGGTAAAACCACCCTGGCCCGAATTATGGCCAAGGCGCTTAACTGCGAACAGGGGCCGGCAGCTGAACCCTGCAACACCTGTCAGTCATGCCGGCAAATCACCGATGGCGCGAGTATCGACCTGCAAGAAGTGGACGGCGCCTCCAACCGCGGTATCCAGGAAATCCGTGAACTGAAAGAAAAAATCCGGTTCATGCCTACCAGTTCGCGGTACAAGATCATCATCATTGATGAAGTCCACATGCTTACCACCGAGGCCTTCAACGCCCTCTTGAAGACCCTGGAAGAACCGCCCAGCCATGTCTATTTCATGTTTGCCACCACCGAACTGCACAAGGTGCCGGTAACCATTCTCTCCCGCTGCCAGCGCTATGAACTCAAGCGCCTCAGCCCCCCGGAGCTTTCTGCCCATTTCAAACGGCTTGCCGACGAAGAAGGTGTGCAGGTAGAACCGGAAGCACTGACGATGATCGTTCGTGAAGCCGGAGGCAGCGTCAGGGACGGCCTCAGCCTGCTTGACCAGATCTTCTCGTACTGCGGGCCGGAGATCAAGACCATTGATGTCATTGATGTTCTTGGGCTGGTCAGCCATCAATTGATCGCCAATATGGGGGCAGCCCTGCTGGCTGGCGACCTGGCAACGGTTTACACCCTGCTTGACCAAATATATCTCCATGGAACAGATATCAAACGATTCAGCAACGATCTCTTGAGTTGGTTTCGAGGCCTGATTGTCTGCAAAGTCAGCAAAAAACCCAGCGATCTCCTTGAGGTGACAGAAGACGAGCTGAACGCATTGGCAAAGATTGCGGCCACATGTTCTCTGGAAACCCTGTCGGCTATCTTCAACCTGCTCTTAGAGAACCTGGAAAAGGTCTCGTTTTCACAACAACCACGGTTAGCGCTTGAACTGACGTTCATCCGTGCGGTCCAGTTCCGTGATGTCGTTCCGGTCTCGGAACTTATATCCCGTTTCGATCAGCTGCTGGGCGGAACACCTCTCGACGCCTTGCCTTCCAGCGTATCTGCCGAACGACTCCAGAATCACGCACCGCAACTGCCTTCTTCTGCGCAACCAGCTCCCCTCGCCTCTCCTGCTCAGATTGATCCACCTCAACCCGTGGTGGTCGTTGAACCGGTTCAGCAGACACAAACCGAGCAACAAGCGCTACCAGAACCCGTGCGCAGCAAACCTCCGGAAGCCCCTCCTTTACGAAAACCTGCTGCCGAATCCTTGCCAAAAAAAGAACCCCTCCGGGAGCTTCTTCCGGAAGAGCTGCCTCCAACACCCGTCCTGGAGAAAACGCGTGCACAGGAAACTGTGTCCCAACCCCCGGTTGAAGGCAAAAAAAGAATCCGGCAGCATTGGGACGCCTTCCTCAAATATGTGCATGAACGGCAGCCCTGGATGGCCGCAGCCCTGCAGCAGGCAGCATCAGTTGAACGCAAGGGCGATGAACTGCTCATTCATTTTGACGACAGTGCCGACTGTACCATGTTAAAACAACGAAACTACGTCAATTCCCTGGTCGAGTTTGTCCTCGATTTTTTTCAGGAAAGCCTTAGTATCCAATTTGTGGTTCCCGGTTCCAACGCCTGTGCAATCGATCCAGCTAACGGTCTGGCGCCGCAACAGGAGCGACGAGCGCTCGCCAACGACCCACTGGTACTGACAGCACTCGATGTCTTTACCGGTCAGGTCGGCGATATCCGAATCGGTTCTAGCTACCGAACCAGTACCCCAGCTAGCAACGCTGCTACGGTAGAAGACCAGCCTGCCACTGAAGAATAACTGGCCACATCCATCCTTACTTCTTTTTTTGGGCCGATAAACCACTCGACCTTTTCCAAGGCTCCGCACTTTTTTCCATGAGGTAGATTGCATGAACATGGGTGATTTGATGAAACAAGCGCAACAGCTCCAGGAAAAACTGGCGACTGTGCAAAATGATCTGGGCAGTATGCAGGTCACCGGATCGGCCGGGGCCGGGATGGTCGTCGCCACCCTTAACGGCAAAGGCGAGCTCCTTGAGCTGACTATCGAAAAGGCAATGGTGCAGGAAGAAAACATTCAAATGCTGCAAGACCTCATCGTTGCTGCAGTGAACGATGGCCTCAACAAGGCTAAAGATTTGGGCAAGTCCGAGATGAGCCGTTTGACCGGCGGCATCAATATTCCGGGTCTCTTTTAATGCAGGTCATACCACAGGCCCTTGAGCGCCTGATCGCCGATCTGACCAAATTGCCTGGCATCGGTCGCAAAACCGCAACCCGTCTAGCTCTCTTCATACTCCGCAGACCGGCTGCTGAAGCCAAATACCTGGCCAATAACCTGATGGTACTGCATGAGACCATCCACCTCTGCCATCAGTGCTTTACCTTTTCCGAAACCGACCCCTGCGTCATCTGCGGCAACCCCAACCGCAACCCCAGACTGGTTTGCGTGGTGGAAGAACCGGGCGATCAAATCGCCATCGAGAAAACCGGTGTCTTTCGTGGCACCTACCATATTCTCCATGGCGTCATTGCGCCGATGGACGGCATTGGCCCCGACGAACTCAAGATCCGTGAGCTGCGACAGCGAGTCGCTTCCGGAAGTGTCGATGAAGTGCTGATCGCCACCAGTTCTACCGTACCGGGAGAGGCCACGGCCTCCTATCTCGCCGATATGCTGCAGGGGACAAAGATTCGCCTCAGTCGTCTCGCCTGCGGCATTCCCATGGGCATGGATATCAAGTACGCCGATGAACACACCTTGGCTAAGGCTATTGAATCCCGCCAATCGCTGCAAGACTATTCCTGAAGCCGCTTGCCCTTATGCACTGAACGATCTACCACGAGATGCCTGCGGAGAGCCCCCTTTTTTTTCCAATCGGTGCTATTATTTCATTGTAAGAGCGTCCTTTTGCGGGGACCTCCTTTACAAATTGTCAGATCTTGAAGCTGTCGACAATAGTCCTCAATCGTAACGCCAACGTCTGGAGATCGGTGGCACTGGTTTTTACCTGATTGCTACTTTGTGAAATTTCCCCAGAAGCTGTGTTGACATTGGCGATATCCTTGGTAATCGAAGCAGCCACCACCGAACTCTGATTGACGTTTTCATTGACCTCACCCATCCCCTGAGAGGCCTGCGCAATATTAGTGGCTATCTCCTGGGTCGCCGCACTCTGCTCGCCGACAGCCGATGAGATGACAGCCACAATCTCATTGATATTGTTGATTACTTCCGAGATCTGATTAATTTCCTTAACCGTAGTCGAGGTAGTATTCTGCATCTCCTCAATTTGTTTTTTGATGTCCTGAGTAGCTGCTGCCGTCTGTTTTGCCAATTCTTTGATTTCATTGGCGACAACGGCGAAGCCTTTGCCCGCCTCACCCGCCCTGGCAGCCTCAATAGTGGCATTAAGCGCCAACAGATTAGTCTGCTCGGAGATCTCGGTGATGGCCTCCGTGACCTTGCTGATGGACTGTGCCGCTCTCCCAAGTTCCGCCATTTTATCGGAAGTAGATCCTGCTTGCTCAACTGCGGCAAGAGAAATTGAATGAGCCCGTTCCGCATTATTCGCAATCTCGCCGATAGTCGCTGTCATCTCTTCGGCGGCACTGGCCACCATAGAGGTGTTGGTGGTTGACTGCTCCATAGCGGCTGCAACATTGTTGAGATTAGCGGTCATTTCCTCCGCAGCCGTGGCGACATTGTTAGCCCGATGAGAGGTATCTTCCGAACTAGTAGAGAGGTCTGTGGCAATTTGGGACAGTTCGTTGGAAGAGGTATCGATGGAACGAGTATTGTCGGCAATCTGCCCAACAATACCCTGCAATTTTTCAATAAACGTATTGAACCATTGAGCAAGTTCGCCGATTTCATCCTTGGAAGTAACCCGAAGACGCATGGTCAGGTCACCTTCCCCCTGAGCAATATCTTTCAACCCCTCTACCGCCCGATTGAGCGGGATAGTGATACTACGGGAAAAGAGCATGATCATGGCACAGACCGACGTCACCGCAATCAGGGTTGTGGTGAGGATACTGTTTCTGATCGAATGGGCTGCTGTTAGAAACTCAGCTTCATCCTGGGTGACGGCAATACTCCAACCTTTCAAGGGAACCGGGGCGTATCCCGCTATTTTTGCTACATCCTTGAACACGTAATTTAGCGCGCCCTTGCTGCCGGCCACCATCTGCTTGGATATCTCTTCCATTCCCGCAAGCGTCTTCAGATCCAACTTCATTTCCAACTCTTTCTTGGGGTGGGCTATGATGATGCCGTTTTGGTTACACATGAAGGCATAGCCGGTGTTTCCCACCTTTACCGTCGACACGTGACTGAGCAGCGGTTGCGCCTTGAGCGACAGGCCGAAAACACCAAGAAAATCACCAGAATATGATAAAATTGGCGCACAGAGCACGTAAATGACATCGCCGGTTACCTTGGAAAAGACAATGTCACTGACAATCGCCTTGCCGGTGCTTTTAACTTTTTGGAAATAGTCCGTATCAGCCAGATTAACCCCCTTGTATTCATCACCGTTGGCAAGTTCGCCGGTATACATGGCGCCTTGGGCATCGGTAACGAAAATACCGAGATAGTTGCTATCCAACTGCTTGAATTTGGCTTTCATCTGTTGACGAAGATTGGCTATATCCGCCGTTGCCCCTTCAACACCTTGTTCCTTTACCTTCTGACCGATCATGCGGACATTGGTATCAACCGCGTGGGCCGCAGCCGTTTTTGACTGGGCGTCCAACGTGGATTCGATGACCGTGGCTAGTTTCTGTGCCTGCGCCGCGGCATTGTCCCGGGAGATCGCTGTCAGTGCGATAGAAGACTTAGAGACCGCAAGAAAGCCAACAACAGCGAGTGGTACCGCAACGGCCAGACAGCCGCCGACTACGAGACGAAAACCAATTGATCGAATGTTCATAATATTGACTCCTAAATACTCTGTCTGTAAATATCGTTCCGGAGCCAACAAACTACGCTCCGATATTTGCTTAAAAATCCTTCTATATGGTACCCATGCTATCGTCGACCTCTGCTTTTCCCCCAACCCGTGTCGGCAAAGGTGACCTCAACCGATGACAAATCTCCCGGCGGCGTTACAGTTGCCCTCAATTTTTTGTTACACCATCCCTCCATTGCATCAACAGCCTTCAAAATTACATTATCTAAGACTTATTCGAGACCGAATCGATGTCCCCGAACGCGAACCTCCTGCACAGGCACCTTCCGTACCACCTTTACCTTCGAGGATAAGCACCTCTCGAAACCGGTTCAGGCAGTTATGAAGAAGAGTGTTGATATCAGTATGTTGCAATAGCCCCCTCTTCTGTCCAACTCAACTTATCCCAGATTATCCGAGTGGACTGAACCCGGTTTTAAAAAAGGTTCATTTTCCTGAAGATAAGCGAAAAAGAGCTCCATCGGCAAAGGTTTGCTATAGTAATACCCTTGGATTTGTTCACAACCGCGCCCCTTCAGCCATTCGAGTTGTTCCTTAGTTTCAACCCCTTCAGCTACCACACCGATGCCGAGATTGTGGGCCATCAAGATAATAGTTTCCACAAGTTGGGCATCGCTGGGATCAATGGTCAAATCCCTGATAAAGGAACGGTCGATCTTCAAGATCTTAATCGGGAATCTCTTGAGATAGGCGAGAGAGGAATAACCGGTTCCGAAATCGTCGATGGAAATAGCAATACCGGCATCAACCAGTTGGTTGAGGGTCTCAACGGTTTGGGTTAGATCGGTCATCATCGCGCTTTCCGTGATCTCCAATTCAAGTTGAGTACTGGAGATTTTGTATTTCTGAAGAATAGCGAAAATTCTGTCAACCAGATTCGGTTGAACGAACTGAAGCGGTGACAGATTCACCGAAATAGTAAGATGAGCATTTCCCAAATCGTTGAGCATCCGTATAACCCGGCAGGAGATGTCCAGAACCTGTTCTCCCAAAGGGATGATGAGGCCGGTCTCTTCCGCGAGCGGTATAAAGTCAGCAGGACTGACAATGGTTCCATCCGGTTTCTGCCAGCGAACCAGTGCTTCCGCCCCTGTAATCACTCCTCGCAAAGGATCAATCTTCGGTTGAAAGAAAACAGTGAACTCCCTGTTCATCACCGCTTGGCGCAGATTATTTTCAAGTTCCCGCAAGTAGGAAATACGCTCACTTAAATCAGAGGTAAAAAGGCAGTAGTTGTTTTTACCAGTTGTTTTGGCCTGATACATGGCTATATCGGCATTTTTCGTTAGGACACCGGCGTTGTCGCCATCCTCGGGATAAAAAGCCACACCAATACTCGCACTGATGAACAGTTCGGAACCGCCAACATTGAAGGGCGCTGTAAAACTTTGCAACAGCCGCTGCACGAAATCGTTGACCACCATTTCAGCAGTGATGGCCGCCACTAAAATCAAAAATTCATCACCGCCGAGGCGAGCCACCGTATCCTCCTCACGCACCAGTGACACCAGCCGCTTAGCTACCTGCTGCAACAGCTGATCGCCATGTTCGTGGCCCAGGCAGTCATTGACGTTTTTAAAATTATCGAGATCAAGGGACAGAACCGCCAGCTTGGTGCCACCGCGCTTGACATGGGCAATCGAAACGCCGATCCGGTCATTGGCGAGCGTCCGGTTGGGCAATCCGGTCAGTGCATCGTGGTAGGCTTGATGGACGATCCGCTCCTCCTGCTGTTTCAATTCGGTGATATCGTGGAACACCGCCACGTAATGGGCCACCTCCTTGTTATCGTCGTAAATGGAACTGATGCTCAGAATTTCCGGATACACTTCACCATTTTTTCGTTGATTCCATATTTCTCCACTCCATTGCCCGGTTTTGAGAAGAGTACTCCACAGTTGGGTATAGAAGGAGTGATCCTGCCTTTCTGATTTCAGAATATGTGAGTTTCTTCCGATTACCTCATCTGCCGAATAACCGGTAATCTCGGAAAAAGCCTGGTTGACAGCAAGAATGATTCCATCTGAATCGGTAATACTGATACCTTCCAAGGCATTTTCAAAAGCCTTATGAAAAATGATCATTTGTTGTTCGGCTTGAACGCGGTCATTGATTTCATCAAGTAATTTATTATTTATTTGCCGTAACCGATCGATATAGTGGTTGAAATGTCGACCAAGCAGGCCAATCTCCCCAAGAGCGTCTACTTCGGCGCGGACATTAAGATCGCCTGCAGTGGCAACGCACATCTGTTGCGCCAAGCGCGAGAGAGGTTGAGTGATCAATTTACCGAGATAGAGGCTGATCGGTATGATCAGCAAAAGTGCGCAGGTCACAATCAGGGCGATGACTTTGCCGAGAGCCGTCAATGGTTGAAAAATTTCGTCCTCATAGACAGTTGAGGCCACTATCCAATCCAATCCTGGGATATAATTAAAAAAAACTATTTTTTTCTTTGCTGCTGTTTCATCCTGGTCATTCCAGTAATAGGAGAATTCTCCATTTTTCATTGCAATCATCCGATCGAACACGGATTGGATAGAAAAATCCCCCATCGCATGGATGTTACCCCTGAGCCAGGGGTGCAAGATAATTTTGCCTTGGCTGTTGATAATAAACGCATACCCCGTCTTGCCAAAATGGTGTGATTTCAGGCTTAAACGGAGATCCTCTGCCAGAAAATTAAACTCCTCCCGGTAGCTCGACACCGAGATAATCCAATCCCAGGGTTTAAAATACGCCATATGCAAAACTTTAGGTCGAGTCTTCTCCTCACCTGGATTTTTCCAGTCATATTCCAGGTAACCGTCTTTGTAGAACATTTGCTGTTGAACAAACCAAAATTCGGAAATATCACGATTGATCAACTCGGCATTAGGATGAACTTGAACAACGCCTTTACTCGATAGCGCATAGATATACCCATGATCGCCAATACGTTGCTGAAGAAGTATGTCTTTCCCCCTTTGCATAGCCTCAGTGCGAGTGAGGAACCCTTTGCTAACCTGCTGCTCGAGACCGTTAAGGATATCGATATTAACCTTTGTTATGGCCAGCAGGTGATTGCGAATAAATAGATTAGCGGCATTTTCGACCACATTTTTGACCGATGTTGTCGAGATGGATAATTTTTCCATCATGTTCTGCCGCATGTTTTCGTAGACAAAAGAGTAGATGGTTCCCCCCGAGAAGACCAGAATGAGGGTCAGGGCGAGGGCGAAATGGCCAACAATATAGAATTTGATCGAAATCCGGCGAGAAAAAATAGAAAGAAGAACCTTTGTCAACAAGGTGTAAAAGTTTAGAAGAGTTCTGGGGGGTTTGTCTTGGTTAGCTTCGTTAAAAAGAAGTGGCATATCTCAATTTCCAACACTGCGTCCGGCCCGACGAAGACCGGGATCAATGCGGCAGGAGAGGTCAGCAAAACTCTTGATTTCCATTCGGGACAGAAGGTCTATTTCCATAGACGTCAGCTCCAGGCCATTCTTGAAACAGGCATCGGATAAAGATGTACTGGCCATCTGTCGAAACTGATCGTCGGTGATCAAGCGACCAATTAATAGTTCAACAGCTTTCTGCGACATGTAGACCTCCTCCTTGTTCCACAAAAAAAGTTGTCCCGTTGCGGACAAATAAAGAACATCACCCCTTATTCCACTAAGAAATTGCAGGATATATGCCACAAAGTGAGAAACGTGCTAACTGTATGAATTTACAGGAAGACAGAGCGACAGGAAAACATCGGCGTTGTCCGAAAGGGGACAGAATGTCCCATTTCAGACAATCCGGGCAGAGCTTAGTAAAATAGCTTGCGGGAAGTTTGCAGCAGACGAGCGGCTGCCGATTTATTATTGCCGCTCTGTTGCATGGCCCACTCTTTCAGGCGTTCGATTACTAGATCGAACGAAAATTCCTCGGGAGTGAATTCGAAATGCAGAGAAATATTTTCAGAAACGGCAACAGGGTGAGGAGAAGAACCTCTCTGTAACAGCAGGTGCTTGGGTTGAATCAGTTCACCATTGGTGATAATCGAGGCGTACTCCAACCGGTTACGGAGTTCTCGCACATTTCCCGGCCAGTCATGCGACATAAGGACATCAAGAGCTGCTTTGGAGAGCCCGGGCAATGCCTTTCCCTGGTGCTGACGGAAGGACGCGATAAAATGCTCGGCTAGATAGGGTATATCCTCTTTCCGTTCACGGAGGGGAGGAACAGTAAGGGGAAAGACGTTGAGACGATAGAAGAGATCGGCACGAAAACGTCGCTGCTTTGACATTTCCCTCAAATCTCGGTGGGTGGCGACTATAACTCGAAAGTCGGTGGGTTGTGGCACGTCGGAGCCGACACTTTCAAAAACCTTTTCTTCCAAAACTCTGAGTAATTTTGCCTGCAATGGTAGCGGCATATCGCCGATCTCATCGAGAAAAAGGGTACCGCCACGAGCTCGGCGACATTTACCTTCACGCTCGCGGTCCGCACCAGTGAACGCCCCTTTGACGTGGCCGAAAAGCTCGCTTTCCAGAAGGGCTTCGGGAATGGCGGCGCAATTAACCGGCACAAAAGCAGCAGGCGGAGAACCGGATGCCGTATGGATGGCCCGTGCCAGCACCTCTTTTCCCGCACCGCTCTCGCCGTATATGGCAACAGTAGTTTTGGGGACCGCTGCTACCTGCCTGGTTGCATCCAGTACCGCTCCCATGGCGGGGGAAATGGATTTGATATTCTGAAAACTGTAGTGTTCCTTAAGAAAATCTTCCATTTGGTCATGGCGCTGTCGCAGGCGAGCGCTATCCAGACTCCGCCTGACCGTCAAGATTAACTCTTCCCGGTGCAACGGCTTCAGCAGATAATCGTCGGCTCCTTCTTTCATGGCGGCAACGGCAGTATCCACACTGCCGTGTGCTGTTATCAAAAGAAAAGGAAGCCGAGGGTAACGACGTCGCACTTCCTGAAGTAATTGCACGCCATCCATGTCCGGCATGACCAGATCGGAAAGCACCATGTCGATATTTGACCGTTCCAAAACGGTCAATGCCTCGATGCCACTAACGGCACAGGTGGTATCGAATCCAGCATCCTTAAGATATCCTTTGATCATGAAACGGAAACTTTTTTGATCGTCGACCACCAGTATATTGGCTGCAGACGGTACGCTTGCCATCATTCTTCTCCCGTCAGTCTTTCAAAGCAAGTCGTGCACAGGCCCGAACGCAACAGTGCTGCTATATTCTGTAACTCTGCGCGCGATGCGATCAAAGCATTGTTGTGCAACCAGAGGACCAAACCCTTGAGGCTTTGGTCCTGCAGATGGGAGCAGAGTCCCTTCAAGGAGTGCGTGGCGTCTTTGAATGCTTTGCGGTTGTCTGTACCAATGGCATCATCCATCCGGCTCAATTCTTGATACATATCATCGCGCAACAGCTCTATATACTGCTCTATCAAATCAGAATTGTTCCCCATATCAGTAAGGATTCTTTTAACCAATATGCTACCAGGCATGGGGTCGGAGAGAGTATGATTATCGTCCATTAACGGCAGATTGCATTTTTGGGTGATAGCCATGGCAAGCTTGTCCGGATCGAGCGGTTTGAACAGGACAGCCTGCATACCCGCCGCCAGACACTGCTCCATGGTGGCCACTTCGGTATCCGCAGTATAGGCGATGATTGGTACGGGGTTCAAGCCCTGTTCTTTCTCTAATGCACGCATGCGTCTGGTCAGCTCGATACCGTCCATTTCCGGCATCCTGATATCAAGAATAACAAGATCGTAGCGGGATTGCGCCTTCCGTTCAAGCGCCTGTAAAGCGTTTTCTGCCTGCGTGACCGTATGGCCGCAGAGGGTGAGGGTATCGACCAGGAATCGTCGGTTAAAGGCATTATCCTCAACCACCAGAATATCAAGAGGTGCGACGACCGGTGTCGTAATTTTTTCATAAACAGGTTGAACGCTTTCCGCAAAGGGTAATTCTACCACAAAACAGCTGCCCAGACCTTCATCACTGGTGATATCAATTCGGCCATTCATTACCTTCACCAAACTCTGTACAATCGCCAGCCCCAGACCGGTACCACCGTATTTACGGGTTATACTCGGATCGATCTGCCGAAAGGGTTGAAACAGTACAGTAAGCTTGTCGGTTGAAATGCCGATACCGGTATCCCTCACCTCAAAACAAACCATGAGGTGACAAGTATCAAGCGTTGATGCTGAAGTTGTAACGGTCAAGGTTACGTTGCCAGACTCGGTAAATTTAATAGCATTGGTCACTGCTGTCTCATAAATGATCACTAAAAGGAGGCTCGGAGCGCTCTTTGGGGTATAATGATTTTGCGAAAAAGATCATACAAACCAAGGAGATCCGAGCCATGGCCCATAGCGACACCGTATTGAA
>Ga0209697_10000118_pt1 | contig 117389 bp, 74 predicted proteins | sample AliMusrvi5mmetaG_FD_184115 | JGI IMG/M metagenome (GOLD analysis project Ga0209697, IMG submission 184115) | Freshwater lake bacterial and archeal communities from Alinen Mustajarvi, Finland, to study Microbial Dark Matter (Phase II) - Alinen... | ecosystem: Environmental > Aquatic >... | reverse complement strand
CAAACAACTTGGACATAAAAATAGCATATGGGCAAGGGAAAGAAAGAATGTTCAGTCAATCTATCAAAGGAGAAATACCTAACTTAAATATCAGCACTTTATTGTATTGACAAAGGGGTCCACTTTATTGTAAGGTCAACATAATGATCAAATCACCCATCAACTGAGGATAAGCATGAACCTTGAACCTGTTACTGGACAAACCTTCCAATTGCGCAAAAAACCAAATGGAAAACCTCTCAGAGATAAAGAAGACGTATTTGTTCCTTTTGACTCTTTAGGTGACGTAAACGATAAGATCACAAACGCCTATCATAAGAAACTGGTTGGAACAGCCACTGAATGCTTTAACTATATAAATAAAACCCCGTCTGCCAGGAACTTGAAAGACGGAGTGTCTTCAGCTTATATACTGGATGACGGTAGATGTGTCCTGCTTCGCCCACACACGCATGACACAACAGCACGCGAGGTTTTACTCATGACGCTGCCTCCTGAGCCGTATGAGCCTGATTCAGCGTTTAGTCTGCAAGTAAATAGTACACTTATGCCTTTGTATACCAGGGCTATCCGTGTGCAGATGTTAGCAGATGGGATCGGTGTAACCATCGATATGGTTAATCCTCCGACTGATAGACAGATCGAGTCTATCAAGGAATATTATAATCTGACTAGTCAGAAGCGATTTGTAGTAGAAATCAAATGGAACAGTGAGTTAATTCTGAAAGTAAGAGATGATGTTGAAGACTTTATGGATTTGGTTCAGCACTTTCACGAGACCGTGAAGGATAGAGAGATATGTCAAAACATCAGCAGAGATTTGGAGGCCATTAACAGCAAATATATAGCTTAATTAGATGCTTCATGCCCAAACGACCAACTATATGATATATACAAATCCTGTGGAAGTTGGTCGCTAGATATGAAATTTACACCTATCAAATTAGCAACACTAATAAAAAAGCCATACGGGAATGGGTAGATGATAGTAATAACACTAGACATGAACCTGCTGTTGGTGCGGAGTTTTCCCTTCAGAACAAGGTAAAGAATAGAGCAACCGGTATCAAAGACAGGAGTGATGTTGTTGTCCCGTATGATTCTCTGGGAAATGTAAATGATGCAATCACTCAGTCAACGCATAGCATGTTTGTTGGAACTCCTCAAGAAGCTCACAATTTCATTCTAAAAACACCCTCTGCCCGATTCCACAATACCTCCTCTGTTTATATCTTGAATGATGGTAGAATAGCTGTCATGCGTCCCCATACTCATGACGAAGTTGCAGCGAGTGTTCTGGGGCAACGATTAGTTCCAGAAGAATATGAATCTGATGGCCATTTTATCCGCAAAGAGGTAAGATCTCCACTTATGCCATTATATGCCGGTGCTTTACGTTGCCAGATATATCCAAATGGTATCGGTATAACTGTTGATATGGTGCAGAAACCTAATAGAAACCAATTGCCGTCTATCAGAGCGTTATTTGAATTGACCTCAAGAGAGATATTCTCGGCAGAGATCAAATGGAACAGAGAGCTTCGTGGTTACATTAATAATGATATAAATGATTTTGAAAACTACATAGATAAATTCATTCCTCAGCCTAATGGAACATCAGTAGAGAATAATAGGTCAGAACCACCGGGTTTGGAAGATAGAATCAGATTACTACAGAGAAATAAAGGAGTTGAAATACGCAATTTACCCAAAGGGATCATGGTAACCGTAGATATATCCCGTGCCATTATTACGGATGCTGATTTAAAAGTTATTGAAGACTATTACGAAACCACTGCCAGGTATGTATTTGTAGGAAGGATAATGCGTAGAGGCAAAGAAAGTGGATTATTTCTTGATTTCAATGAGTTCTGTGCTTCTATCAGAAATCTGAGAGTACCAATAGAAGACACGGATGAAACCTGGATTGGTAATCAGAAATTAGCTCAGAAAACCAGTGATCAATGGATCGATTCACTGATTGACAGATGGCTGTTGTGAACAATACACTAAGGGAGATTTAGCAGTCTCCACATTGCACACATGACACAGTATGCTGCACAGCATGACCGCCACTGCAGTTTAAGTCGTAAAACATATATTTGCCTGGTTTGGCTGTTAATGCACAGGAATCGTGTGCAGTGCACAACTGAGGCCGAAGGCCGAAGTTTAAAGACTCTATATTATAGATGCTTATCCTGCCCGAACTAAACACTGAAACGAATAATTATATTCATATAGATATATATATACCTATTATTGCAATGATTTATAAATTCATTCAACCTCCATAAATACCGAATTGACTAAAAACACCAGGCTGTGCATCTACAACATGCACACCTTTTTTTTATCGCAGCAGAAAATTTCTTGAGAAATACTTTCCGCGCTCATATATCTTCGAATAAAGTATAGCGAAATAACTCTGGGACATATGGTCAAAAAACAACAGAATTCATTTGACCTAGGAATCTTTGCTTTATATTCCATTCCTTAGAGGGCCACCCTATGTTTTGAACGGGCATACAACCCCACAAGACTCTGATTTTCACAGGAAAAGGCACAACACAAAATGTGTTATATTGTAACATTAGCTGGTTTTCGAGATTGAATGCCCGGGCGATATACCGTTTTGTGCAAGTGTTTGTGCAAGTTGTGGTAAAACAAGGCTGTTTTGGTGTGTAATTGACTGGATGCAAAACAACGTGGAAAAATGCAAAAAGGGCAGGATACTCGTTGTAGAATAACCTACCCTTATCTTCTTAACAATCCCCTAATGTCACCCGTGTAGCAACTGACTGTATCTCTCTACTCCATCAGTTTCAGCCTTGGGGTCGTATTGGACATAGTATTCCAGAGTGAACTGATAACTGTGATGACCTCCACGATTTTTCAACTCAGCAGGTGATAGAATCTTGCTCATTATTGTCAAATGACTATGACGCATATCGTGTAATCTCAACTCTTTTTCTACGCCACAACTTTTCAACAGTGTTTTAAATGCGTGTGAGAATGCAGCGAGACTTAGATTTCCACCAACCGCATTTATGTTCACCAGGTTCATCTGGTTACTGATACCGTTCTTCAACAGGTATTTAGCCTGATGTAACTTATGCTCTCTGAGAATATCCATCAGATAATCAGTAACTGGTATCTCCCGTCTGGAATTATCAGACTTTGGTGCTGTCATAGAATCACTTTTGTGCGCCCGAACCAACTGCTGTTTCACTGTTATTGTCTTCTTGTCGAAATTGATGCAATCCCAGGTAAGACCTAGTATCTCCGCTCTACGCATACCTGTTTCAGCTCCAATGATAATCGGCAATTTGAAATGAGACTTAATACTGTTCAGATTGGTCAACAATTGTGTTATTTCATCCGCACCCAGTACCTGAAGTTCAGGTCTGGTCTTCTTCAGCAGTTTTATGTTATTACACGGATTCTTATCTATCAAGTCAATGGATACACAATGTTCCACGATGCGTTTCAACAGATTGAATACTCCATTTGCAGAGTTAACTGATAGTGTCCTGGTCAATCGTATGTAAAATGTATATGCATCATTGGCTTTGAACTTCTTTAATAGCATTCCTTCAAATGCCGTATGGAAGTGTTTCTTGGAAAGCTTTTCGTAGGACTCCAATGTCGAATCAGCTATATTGCCTTTTTTGTCGGCAATATACTGATCAATAACATCATTGAGCTTCAATTTCTCAGTTGTTACTAACTCACCCTTATATAGCTTGGAAAGCTTCTGTCTAAGTATTTCTTGTGCTTCCGCTTTATTAACTCCTCTTAATGTCTCAGATTGGTGTTTTCTCAAGGTATTGTTCCACCATCGAATTTGCCAATTACCGGGAGTTCTTTCAGTCATACTGCCATTACCATATTTGTTTGCCATTGTTGTTTGCCTCCATAATGCTGATAGACATACACAACTTTCACCAGCAGTCACTGTGTGATCCATCTAGTTCCGGTCTGTTTCAGCAATGACATATACAAATAAAGTAGATCGAACTTGCACAAGACTTGCACAAAACTTGCACAAAACGGCGTTATCAGAAACAATTGCCGTTATTTACGCCATAATGCTACAATTGTATATATATTCTGCTGACCGGAAAACCGGAGGCCAGCGAAGATTCTTTGAGTTATGAGAATCTTGCGGGCCTCTTTTGCTGTGTATGGGGAACGGTAGGGTATATCAATTTAATATGGACAATTTAGAGGAGCGCGAATCAAATGAAAAAGACCGTAGCAATCGCTTTCGTAATAGTATTAGTCGCAACTGCCACAATGTCAACACAGCCAGTGAAGGCTGCTGAACTCTCTGGAACTATCACTATGTCCGGTGCATGGGCAATCTATCCTCTTGCAGTAAAATGGGGAGAGGCCTTCAAGAAACTCCACCCAAAGGTCACAATGAATATATCAGCCGGTGGGGCTGGCAAAGGTATGACAGATGCATTATCCGGTTCTGTAGATATTGGAATGGTCTCCCGCGAAGTTGATAAGGCTGAAAAAGCAAAAGGCGCATATCCGGTGTTCATTGCAAAAGACGGCGTTTTCCCTACCGTTTGCGCAAAAAACCCGGCTGTGAAAAACATACTGGCCAAAGGCATAACAAAAGCAATCTTTATTGATCTTTATATTAACGCAAAATCACTCACCTGGAAAAAAGTGGCCGGAGGCCCATCTGCACCTGTTCACACATATACTCGTTCAGATGCCTGTGGAGCTGCTTCGGCCTGGGCGGCAACTCTTGGCAAATTCAAACAGGATCAACTGAAAGGCGTCGGAGTATACGGCGACCCTGGACTGCTTGAAGCCGTCAGACGAGATGCACTCGGAATGGGCTACAACAACCTCAGCTATATATTTAAAGGCGAGAAAGTCACTCCCGGCATCAAGATCATCCCCATAGATGCTAACAACAACGGCAAAGTCGATCCGAGTGAAAGAATAGACACCCGGGCCAAAGCATATACAGGAATATCATCCGGCACTTATCCCGGTTCCAGGCGTGAATTCTTCGTAACCAACGGCAAATCCAAAGGCCTGGCTGCCAAATTCATTGAATTTGCACTCAGTGATGCTGGAATAAAAGTAATGAACGAAGTCGGCGGATACGTCCCACTGTCTAAGGCAGAGAGAAACAAAGAGATCAAGCAGATACACTGATGCTATGAGTTAGAAAACACCTGATTCCCTCTTTGAGAAGGGAATCGCACTAGAGCTAACAGCATTTTGTTTATTAATAATTGTGTCATTCCTAGCTTGACTGGGAATCCAGAAACATAGATATTATTGAAATGTCTATGTTTTGGATTCCCGATCAAGTCGGGAATGACAATATAAGGCAATACAATGAGTTTGAGAAGACGTATACTTGAGATGATAGCCGGCAAGACTATGCTTGTTGCTACTCTGTTCTCAAGCCTGTTGGTGGTAGCTATCGCAATAGCCCTCTATATGCGCTCGCGTCCGCTGTTTGCCTCCAAATCTCTTCTCGGAATCGTCTTCGGCAACACCTGGCAACCCTCGGCTGGCCTGTTTGGAATGAAACCGTTTATTATCGGCACAATATGGGTTACTGCAGTTGCGATGATCATAGCCGTGCCACTTTGTATCCTGGCAGCAATCTACCTGGCAGAATACGCAAGCCCACGCACCCGTGCGATCATCAAGCCGCTTGTTGACCTACTGGCAGGAGTGCCTTCGGTTGTCTATGGACTCTGGGCTGTTCTGGTGATTGTCCCATTCATTGCCAATATCCTTGGACCCTATGCGCAAGTCCACTGGAAACATATCCCATTTCTATTTACTGAATATACTACAGGATTCAATGTGCTGGCAGGGGGTATGGTGCTGGCAATAATGGTCAGCCCGGTGATTATATCGGTTGCTGAAGAGGTCCTCAAGGCTGTGCCTGCAGATTTGCGGGATGTTTCTTATGCGCTGGGAGCTACGAGGCTGGAGACAATCACCCGTGTCGTAGTCAAAAAAGCGATGCCTGGACTGGTTGCTGCGGTGGTTTTGGGAGTATCCAGAGCTCTTGGAGAGACAATGGCTGTCCTGATGGTGGTCGGAAATGTAGCAGCGTCTCCGAAATCAGTGTTCGATGCCGCTTATCCCCTGCCCGCTCTGATAGCTAACAACTATGGAGAGATGATGTCGATACCGCTGTATGATTCAGCACTGCTCTGCTCAGCCCTGATACTGCTGGTGATCGTCCTGTTCTTCAACATACTGGCACAAGTTGTCCTTGCCCGAAGTGCTCGGAGGCTTGGCTGATGCTTTCACGCAGAATGAAAGAGTTTCTGTTCAAGATCCTCACAGCAACCGCGACAGGCATAGTCGTCATTGTACTGGTGGCAATAATCGGCACCATCGTTTATAAGGGCGGTAAGAGTGTCAATTGGGCAATGCTGACCCAGATCCCTAAGGGCGACTACTATACAGGTGGAAGCGGTGGACTTGCGAATGCTATTCTAGGTTCGATTTATCTGGGCCTGGGAGCGACATTTTTGGCTTTTCTAATAAGTATGCCTACTGCGCTATACCTGAGGACATATGCCCATAGAAGCAGGTTTGCAGCCATTGTCCGTGGATTATTGGACGTGCTCTGGGGTGTGCCTTCTATCGTGTTTGGAGCCTTTGGATTCACTATAATGGTCTATATGGGTTTACGAGCATCTCTATTGGCTGGGATAATCACAGTAGCATTATTTGAACTCCCGATTATGACCAGGGCAATTGATGTTGTGATGAGAATGGTTCCACAGGAGCTGGACGAAGTCTCGTATGCTCTTGGAGCGACTAAATCTGAAACAGCTTTTCGGGCTGTTGCCAGACAGGCTTTGCCAGGGATAGTTACTGGAGTTCTACTGGCGTTCGGTCGAGGGATTGGGGATGCGGCATCGGTGCTTTTTACAGCAGGTTTCACAGACAACCTCCCGCACTCACTTTCACAGCCTGCAGCTACGCTGCCTTTGGCGATATTCTTCCAGTTCGGTACACCATTCGTGGAAGTACAAAACAGGGCCTACGGAGCAGCATTGATATTGATAGGTATTGTGCTAATTACAAGTATATTATCGAGAGTTCTCAGCGCGCGACTGAGCAGATACGTGGTAAAGTAAGGAAGTCCAGAAAATGTCAGAAATGCATATCACCACAAAGGGTCTCAACCTGTTTTACCATGATATTCACGTTCTCAGGGACTTGAACGTCAGCATAAACGCGCGCCAGGCTACAGCCATTATCGGACCATCCGGATGCGGCAAGACTACACTATTAAAGTGCCTGAACCGAATGATCGATCTGGTTCCGGGAGTCCGTGTAACCGGTGAAGTTATGGTCGGCGGGCAGGATATATATGCCAACGGAGTAGATGTCACTTCTGTCAGAAAACGGGTCGGACTGATTGCACAGAAACCAACGACTCTGCCTATGTCGATCTTTGAAAACGTGGCATATGGTCCCAGAATCTATGGTGCTGTCTCTAAGAAACACCTCAGAGAAGTCGTAGAACACAGTCTTCAGATTGTAGGTTTGCTTGACGAAGTCAAAGACAGGCTCAAAGATCCCGCAAATAGGTTATCAATCGGTCAGCAGCAGAGATTGTGCCTGGCCAGAGGACTTGCAGTCGAACCTGAGATATTGCTGTTCGATGAGCCTACATCGTCGCTTGACCCAGCTTCATCTCTTCGCATAGAAAAAGCAATAGAAGTCCTGAAAACAGACTACACTTGCGTAATAGTCACCCACAACCTCAGCCAGGCCAAACGAGTTGCCGACCACGTGCTGTTTATGCTTGATGGTGAACTGGTAGAACACGGCACCGCCGAAGCCGTCTTCGAAACTCCCCAGGAAGAACAGACCCAGGCATATTTGGTAGGTGGGGACATCTAGATAGGCTTTAGGCTTTAGGCTTTAGGCTTTAGGCTTTAGGAAAGGGTATTTCAGCTTATCTTCTGATACAAATAACTTGTAGTTTTATGTTACACAATAGCCGAACCACTTTTACTTGACACCATCCCTCTGCTGCGATAGACTCAGACTTAAATAGAGACTATCGGTAGTAAGGATGGGATGATATGATCTGGGTGCGTGTAACTCTGGCAGTGGTGTTTCTGGCTCTTCTGGCTTCTTGTTGTATGGCTGCGCCTGCGTATGTTTGGCGGGAGGCTGAGACGGCGGATGAGGCCAGTTTTGCCGTAACAACTAAGACGGGTTCTGCGGAGTTCAGTGGTGGCCAGTGGATGCAAGAAGGCATCCCGGATGGTGGAAGCCTCAAGTATAAGCTGGATATTTCGCAACCAGGGACATACCAGGTGTGGCTGCGCATTGGTTTTGAATACGTCCGGGCTGCTATGCAGTGGCGGATCGACAGCGGTGAATGGAAAACCATCACTCCCCGTGACCTTACTACAAACGTTACCTTTATCTACTACTGGACCGAACTTGGCTGGTTGCACGCTGGTGAAGCGTCTCTGGGTGCAGGTAATCATACGCTCGAAGTAAAATTCGGCCCTAAAACCGGAGATAACTTCATTGCAGCATTCGACTGCCTGTGCCTTGTGCAGGGAGACTGGGTTCCGGATGGAACTCTCAAACCTGGAGAAGAGCCAAACAGCGATATCGATATCAAGGCATCTCAGACCGTATATAGATTAGATAACAAATCCTCCGCTGCAGGAATGCGACGGACTCTCCCTCTCAATGCTCTCTGGCAGATCACCCGTTTCGATCAGCCTGATATGAATACAAATCGCTATGAACCCTTGCGAGACATTCCAACTCAACCTCACTGGAGAGGAATCAGCGTTCCCGGTGACTACCAAACGCAGTTAGGTGCACTTGGATTTGCACACTGTGTTTGGTATAAATGCAGCGTAGATATCCCGGCTTCTATGAATAACCGCAGCTTTATGCTTGACTTCACAGGCACAAGCTGGATCACATCGGTAGTCGTCAATGGGAAATTCATGGGTTGGAGTAAGCTGACTCGGGTACCATGGCAGTGTGACATCACCAATGGAATCATCCCCGGCAAGACCAACGAAATCTGGGTTGGCGTAAAGGACATTTACTATTCCATCGATAAAGAGAACCTGAACGAATCCAGAAACATACCAATGGAAGCGTTGACAAAGTGGCCTCCGCATTTTGTCACTACTGTTTATCCAACCTCAAAAGGTGACGCTGATGGCCTGAAATGCGGTATCACAGACCCGGTAAATCTTGTTGTAACCGATGGTTCAGCGTATGTATCCGATATATTCGTGAAAACAAGTGTCACGGATGACAAATTCAAACCTACTAACAAAGTCATCACCGCAGAAGTGACATTAACCAACCCGACCGAAAAAGACACATCTGTAAAAGTCGAAGCAGATATAACACCCTCCGTCAATGATAAAACCGAAAAATCTCTGCCTGCTGTGGCTGCATCAGTCCCTGCACACGGCACCAAAACAGTTACACTGACCTCTCCCTGGCCTGAAGCTAAGCTATGGTGGCCTCAGGAAGATCCGGCAGTAATGTATGACCTGCACACACGGATTATAACTGATGGAAAGACGACGGATACATACAACCAGCCTTTCGGATTCAGAGAGGTCAAGATCGATGGCAAGTACGTCCGCATCAATGGCCTCCGTCGCAACTTCTGGAACCTGCTTGCAGGATTTCAAGGGGATACCGATGCTCAGAAGCTGGCACATTTCTATGAAGGCAACAACCGGTTTGAGCGATTCAGCTCGGACATCGGGGGCCAGATAGGAATCACCAACCGCTCAGAGCAGCTTGATTGGGCTGACAAACACGGGATTGCCGGACGGCTGTCTACAATGATCGATGGGATGTTCATTACATATACACTGGAGAATCCCATCGTCTGGGAGAACTTCAAGGAACACGTTGAACAGGTCATAAAGAACAACCGGAACCATCCTTCAGTGGTTGTCTACAGCCTTGAAAATGAGCTTCTGATGATCAATGGCACCTGCATACATGGTCCACAGGAAATGGATAAAATCGAGGAGTCTGCGAATAAGTACCTGGTAGTTCCCGCACATACACTCGACCCAACGCGGCCGGTCATGCTGGATGGCGGAGGGGCATTCAAAAACCAGACGCTGGATATCTGCAATACCCACTACAACGAGGACGGTTTCCATCCGGACAGCGCCTATCCAATCAACAAAATCCTCAGCCGCGACCGGTGGACATGGGACATGAAGCGCCCCTACTGCGCCGGTGAAATCGCTTATTTTGCAGGCAACAACTCAGACCACGCCTGGATCGGCGGCGAGATGGCAATGACTGGTAAGATAGGCGCGCTCAAGTCCTATGCTAAGTATGTTAAGTACCTGGTTGAGCGTTACCGCTGGAATGATGTGGCAATGACTTGCCCCTGGGTCGGTCAAGCGGACACCCAGGAGTGCTGGAGTGCGATGTCTGACCTTGCAGCATTCACCCGGGAATACAATGTCAGCTTTTTCAGTGGTCAAACCGTCACGCGGACAGTAAAGGTCTTCAATGACACATTCTCACCTGCCCCGGTAACATTCAAATGGACCGTAAATGCAAACGGCAAGAGTATTGACTCGGGCACTAAGGTACTCAACATTGAACCTGGTTTCAACCAGCAGCTGACTGTATCTTTCAAAGCACCAAAAGTTAGCAGCCGCGTGGATGGGCAGATTGTTCTGGAAGTTAGTCAACCTGGAGCAAAGAAATCATACAAAGAGATTAAGAGAATCGTCTTCTTCCCGCATGTTAGTGGTATTTCCCTCAAACGGAACGTATACACGCTGGGAACTTCCTCGCTTTTAAGCAAGATCCTGGGAGCAGCGGGAGTGAAGGCTGCAGTTATCGCAAGTGTGAAGAATGCCAGGCCCGGCGGCACAATCATCATAGGCTCGAATGCATTTGCGAAGATCCAATCGCCTGGTGATGCGTTATCATATGCGAGATCGGGTGGGCGAGTTATTATTCTCGAGCAGGATACGCCTGTATTGGGCGGGAGTCTGGAAACTGCACTCAATATCGGCTCAAACCTTGATAAGAAACCTTATCCTGCAGATTTCGCATTCGGTCAGCAGGGAACTCCCCTACTCTCCGGACTTGATAATACAACGCTCTCTAACTGGGCAGGAGACGCGCCGACCAGCAAAACGGTCTGGGAGAAGACTACCGGCGCTGCACGCTCCTGGATCACCTGCGGACCGGCGCTTAATGGCAGCACGCTTATTGAACTGCCTTGCGGAACTGGAGAGATCATCGCAACTCAGATGCGTGTTGAAGAGAAACTAGCAGTCGAACCCGCTGCGCAGCTTTTGCTGGCGAATATGATCAAGCGCGCAGACACATATTCCCCTCCAACCAAAACCGTGGGTGTCTTCTCGCCAGATTCCAGCGAACTGGCAAATTTTGCAACCGATCTCAAGTGCCAGCAGAAAACTCTCAAATCCATCGATGAAGGCCTGAATATTAAGTCGACTCCAGTAATAGTCGTCAATGCCTCAAGTGCCAATCTTGCCTCTCTTAACTCAAAAAAGGCTCAGGTTGATGCATACACTAAGGTCGGAGGGTATATCATCCTCTGTGGTCTGCAGCCTGATGGGTTGGCTGCTTACAACCGTCTACTGGGCACTCAGCATATTCTAAGAGAGTTCAGGCGGGAATCGGTTTTAGTAGTATCTGATCCACTGTCAGTCGGTTTGAGCCCGTCGGATGTTGCACAGTTCACTGATGAAGTAATCGCCGCGTGGACAGGTCAGCGCAATGTTTCAAAAGACGTCTTTACATACTGCGTAGATGGAGAGGACATAGCGCCATTCTGCTTCGGTCCTCCAAATATCGACTACCCGGAAAACCATGGCAACGGCGCCTACAACCTTGTAAACAACCTGTTCAACGCCGATATGTGGTGGTACATCGACCAGATAGGCTATGACCCGGGCAAGAAAGAGAATGAACTCGTGACATTCAAGCTCCCGGTTCCCTGCAAGCTGAAGACAGTAACGATTTGGAACAACAAGAACTACGATACAGTCAAGGACTGCAATGTCCGTGTAGACAACAAGACCGCTGCAACCGTCGAGTTGCCGGACTCATTCGACCCTGTTGAGGTTGCACTAAACGGCCTGCAAGCAAAATCGAGTCTGGCACTCTACTCACAAAGCGTCCGCAAACACGGAGATTCTAAACTGGTCGGTCTGGATGAGGTAAAAATCACCCGAGAACTCCCGGACTGGTATCAAGGCAAAGCCTTCCCCCTGGTCAACTGCAGCGGCCTGGTGCGCTATCCCAGAGGCAAAGGAGGCTTCGTCCTCAACCAGTTAAAACTGACCAGCACCGACCTGCCGGAAAACATAACTAAGAAACAGAGAATAGCTGCATCAATCCTGCAGAACCTGGGGATAGCATTCAAAACGGATCAGTCAGGAAATGGTCAATCACCAAAAGACTCAAGCAAGACCAACCTGCCGAACTATATACCACCGATTGGGCAGGAGAATATTGGGAAGTAAATATTGATACAATCGTGAACAGACTCCAATAGATGACTAGAGCTGTTTTGAATGCTAGTTCTTCCTAACAAGAGAAAATTGTCTAGTACCTACTTGCATAAGTCCGTATCCTTCACATTTCGTGCATTTGTGGCCCGTAGGGGCGACCCTCTGCGGTCGCCCGAAGTCCGAACATAAGGCCATAAAGAGCCTCTATTGTATATACGGATTTCTGCAAGTAGTTACTAGTTCAAGTTAGAACAATCTGAGCCCCAATCGGGAGATCAGGCATCTCATCCCCCAACATACTAAATGTTGAGTCATAGCCAGAGCATCAGTCCTCATTAATCCGTATATCTTTCCATCCAACAAGCTCAATCGTAGTAGGATAATTCCCTGCTAACTGCTTTATCGACGATGTCGAAGTCACTGCTTTCCTGTTCCCCATTGGGTCAATGATCGCAGCGGATTTCCATTTACCAGTCAGCGTTATGTTGGCTGGATCACCGGTCGTGAATAGCGAAATCAACTGTTTGGTTTTGGACTTGAAGAGATAAACGTGCAGGTTGTCTTCTTCGATTAGTGTTTTGCTAAAGCGTGCGCCTGCATAGGTGTCTATGAAGGCTGAGAGTGCTCCGTATGCGAACCTGGGGCACATGAAGTAGTCCACAAATCCCCAGTCAGGGTCTTCGGGGACAATTCTTGGGCCTCCTATTCCACGGCTCAGGTATAGAAGCACCCCTTTGTTGCCGTGAGCCCAGTAGTAGATAGTCTTCTGGATAGCAGAGGTTGCCTGGGAGCGTTCCTGGTCCAGTCGCCAGGCAGCATAGCCCATTTCGGTGTTGATAAGCTTCGGGGATTTGTATCCGGTATCTTTGAGGACCTTGACGACAGACGCAAATGTCTTCTTAACATCGGTCAGGCCTCCGTGGGAGTGATATGCAACCAGGTCGATTGTCCCGCGGATCCCGGTCGCCATTACTGGGGTCCATTCCGGTTTCACAAGACAAAATCCGCCATTGGCAATGACTGCCTTGGGTGCTGCTTTACGGATTTCCTCAACAGCCCATTTGTGCTGGGCTATATATTCTTCGGGAGTGCCTTTCCAGAAATCGAGATTGTCCGGTTCATTGCCAATCTCAATAAATCTGGCATATTTAGCATAACGCTTGGCACTCTCATTGATATATGAACGAAATGGCTGCTCTTGTTTCGGATATCGCCATGCATCCGACGGATTTCCGTATTTGGAAAGTATGACATTCGGTCCCCAGAGCTGCAGATCGAGTTTGAGACCGCGGGAAGCATATTCTTTCATTATCGGGTCTGTTGTGAAAGTATCTACCCAACTGTTGTTGGTCTCTTTATCTGTTGCAATTACATCCAGCCTCACAACCTGCAGACCTGAGCGGGCAGTCATGTCCAGATCCATCATCCACGATTGTTCAGAAGTCAGCCCGGGAGGATATCCAAAGCCATACTTATTAGTCCAGTTTTGCCTTGCAGGAAAGCTGCAGGTGCCTACAAAGAACTCATCCTCAGCCCAAAGCTTTCTACGTTCGACATTCGATGGACAGACACTAAAACTCCGCACAAGACGATAAATGCATTTGTCTGCCTGAAATCCATCCAATGTAAGGATATATGTGCCTCGACCGGATGTATTGAACTGGAACTGAGTCTCTGGTGATGACAATTTCTCCTGCGCTACAGGTCTATTCTCCCAGTCCCACACCGTCAGCACTGCACGGTCTTCTTTCCCGGACGGCTTGATATTCGCAACAAAGGGTTCACCCGTGTTCTTCAGCCAGCTATAGGCCTTTTCAGGCTCGATAGCTGCGCCTGGTTTGGTTATATCTGCATCAGGGACACTATCATATAGTGCAGGGACTCCGGGTACGATTATGACAGGCATCCCGGGTTGCAGTTTTATGATCTGCGCACAGATTGCGGATGTACTCAAAGCGAGTAGAAATGAAACAGATAGCAGTGCTTTCCTGGTGAATCTCATTGTTTTAGCATCCTCATAATATGCGGAACTAAGAAGAGTGGACGTGGGTGTCCGGAGAAGTAGAACCGGGTCATTTATGACCCGGTTCATCATTTGTAAATAGCGCCAATGCGGAGATTGGCGTTCCCGGGAGTACCCGGTCTGCCCAATAAAATGAAATCTACAGTTCGACTATTTTGCCTGTATTTAACGACTCGATCGCAGCGGCGATGACTTTCTGGGCTGCCAATCCATCTGCTCCTGAACCATTTACCTCAGACGGATCAACTTTGTCTTCAACTTGTTTGAGGAAGCACCTTATGCGTTCAGCGAAGGTATCGTCGAAGTCTCGATAACCGCCGAATACTGGATTAGTATAGACAGACTTAATTGGATTGCCAGCAGGATATAAAGTAGCCTCGCGCCACATATCCTCTACAACCATTCTGCCCTTGACACCTGCTACTTCACAGCGCTCCATTGGATGACCACGCTCAATGTCGTAGCTGCTGGTCAAGTGTCCTACCATGCCATTCTTGAACTGGAAATTGAAGGAAGCGGTTGACCAGATACACTGACCAGGGGCCTGCATAGCAAAGCACTGGACCTTGGTGATATCCCCACAGTAGTGCCGCATCATATCGACGGAATGAGGATTGAGGGCTTTCATGTGGAAATAAGGGGAAGTGAAATTTTCGTTCCTGCCTATCCAGAGCGCCATGTTGCAGAATATAAGGGTGCCCAGACGGCCTTCGTCCAGCCATGACTTCGCATATCTTGCAGCAGGAGTGAAGCGGTGGTTGAAGTCGATACCAAAGCAGCGGTTGTTCTCACGCGCTACTTTGACCATCTCTTCAGCTTTATCTATTTCGTTGCATATGGGCTTCTCGCACAGCACATGACTGCCTGCGCTCAATGCCTGAATAGTTGGTAAATAATGATCGCTGGAATATTCAAAACCACCGGTTGCAACGCTGCATACATCCGGTGCAAGTGCTGTCAGCATCTTCTCGGCGTCTGTAAACCATGGAACTGCATATAGCTCTCCGGCTTTCTTAGCGCGCTCCACAATAAGGTCGCACACTCCGACTAACTCTGCCGTATCTTCTTTTTTGTAGATGCTGGCGTGTAAGTTGCCAATCGGCCCCAGACCTATCACGCATACTCGTAACATAATAACTGACCTTTCTTGGGAGAAGTAAGATATGAGTCAAAAGCCAGCACCGTTCACCCTGAGCCCCCAAGTTGGGGGTGCCAACTTATTTCGACTGGAAACCAAGACTAGTTATTGTAGCTTGAATCTCCGTCAAAACTATTTGGTTTCTCAGGCGGTGTAAATGCTTTAAGCATTTTCACTGCTTGCCGAAGGATGCTATCCGTTCATCCTTCGACAAGCTCAGGACGAACGGATATTGCAACGACTACTTCTGACTTCTGACTTCTGACTTCTGTCTTCTGACTCCTGTCTCCTGACTTATAGCTCTTTCTGTCCTCGCTGCCTCTGCAACTCCTTAGCCTGGAGTTCCTGAGCGGCTTTAGGTGATCCTATGTGAAGCGTGTCATATGCCTGCTGAGAGGATGTAAACTGCACACCCATACCGTGCCAATTTGTATTCGTGTAAATAGGATTGGTCCTGCCGGTCTCGCTTTCACGTTTGGCAATCCAGGCCTGCATTCTAGCTTCAAACATAGCAACAAGCTCTGGCTCTTCTTCAGCTACGTTGTTATACTCTTCAGGATCTTTGAGCAGGTTGTAAAGCTCAATCTCCGGTTTGAAGTGCATATCCGGCTCCAGAGCATGCATATACTTCCATTCAGGGGTTCTCCAGCCATGCTTGCGCATCCATGTGCATTCGGTAAGATAGTACTCCGGCTCTTGAATCCGTTCTTTACCCTCAATCAGAGGCACCAGGCTGCGGCCATCGAACTTAATGTCTGTATCAATCTCCATCAGTTCGAGAAGCGTTGGCATGATGTCCTTCATGTGGACATTATCCTTGAAACGCTGTCCTGCAGGGATCTTACCTGGATAGACGAGTACCATTGGGATGTGCAGTGTGCACTCATACAGACCGTGATGGTCATACCAGCACTCGTGGTCGTGAAGAGTCTCGCCATGGTCTGAATCAATGATAATCAGCGTCTCATCTTCAATGCCAAGTGACTCGACTGTCTCGAAGATATTGGCAATGCAAGAGTCCATGTAAGCGACAGCGCCATCATACTGTGCAATAATGTAATCTTTGTCCTTGCAATGAGGTGGGAACCAGCTTGCGAAGTAGTCGCAGAACGGCTTGAAGGTCATAACCGGGTCGAGTGAATGGTTGCTGGGATCGAATTCGTCCTTGTCATAGAACATTCTCTCGAAAGGTGATGGCGGAAGATATGGAGAATGGGGGTCCATATGTCTCATGAACAGGCAGAAAGGTTTATCCTCTGCTGCAAGTCTTTTGAGCTCAGGAATGCTGACTGCGTTGCAGTTTTCAGCCTTGAGACTCCTACCCTCTTCCCATGATCCCCAACCTGTGAAATCGATATAGTTCTGAAAACCTCTGGAAGCCTGGTTACCGCTGAAACCGACGCATGTCGTGTTGTAGCCATTCTCACCGAGAACTTCGGCAAGTGTTTTCAGGTGATCGCCAAGTGGACCTTCGTGACGCAAAGCGACAACATCAGTTCCAAAGACATCCATACCTGTAAACATTGACGAATAGCCGGGTGTGGTCGGGATGGACGGGCTGATCATGTTCTCGAAAACAGCTCCCTGCGCGGCCAGTTTGTCCATGTGAGGGGTCGTCAGCCTGTCGTATCCATACAGACTCATATGGTCAGCCCGTAGGCTGTCAATCCCCAGGAAGATTAGATTTGGTTTCTTTTTCATTTAAGTTATCATCCTCATGTTTTTTGGGATAGGCTTCAGACTTCAGACTTCAGACTTCAGGCTTCGGGAAGGGAATGATGTATTCGTTCCTGAGACATGAAGCTGAATAATTGAAACCTTATCCATTATTTTCTATTGTTATTTCGATATGTAATCTTTCAAATAAGCATTCGATTTCTGGAGTAGCCTGCCAAAACAAGTCCATTCCTAACGCCTAACGCCTAAAGTCTAGGCCATTAGGCCCGAAGTCCGAAGCCTATATCTTGATCCTTCTCCCCTGCTCATTAGACTCATAACAGGCAAGCACGAGTCTTAAGGAATCGAGACCTTCTTCAACTGTGGCAATTGGTGGACGTTTGCCGTGAAGGAACTCAGACAAAGGACCAGCGAGTCCTGCGATGCGCTCCCCTTGACCCATGATATCCGGTAATTCGCTTACAGTCCAGCCCTCATTTCCTTTGAGGTACCATTTGAGCTGGATGCCTCCTGCAGGACGGGGAACATTACAGCTGGGGCCATCGCCGTAGTTGCCGATAATCGTCCCATTCTCACAGAATATCTCTAGGTTATTCTCGCCCGTTATTGCTACGAACGAGCACGATGCCTCAGCAAATGTGCCATCCGCGTACCGGAACAGGGCTATTCCATTGTCATTTTCTATCTTGGGATTGAGAAGCGTGCCCATCTCTGCAGTCACACTCACAGGCATTCCAAGAAGCCAATGCAGGAAATCTATTGGATGTGATGCATCATCAGCAAAAATGTCGTGGTTGAATTCAGCCTTGACATGCCATGTCTGATCAAAATTCGCCATAGCCTGTGTTGTCAGGCAGTGACGTCTGCGCACCTGGAATACTCGACCAAAGTCTCCACTCTTCAGCAGTTCTTTAGCCTGTATATTGTGCGGGTCCACACGCATCTGCCAGGCCATTGAAAAGGCCACACCATACTTCTTAACAGCTGCAACGATTCTCTCTGCCTGTGCCATGTCAAGGGCGATCGGTTTCTGCACAATAATCATTTTACCGGCAGCTGCTGCCAGTTCTACTAAATCGGCGTGAAATGAGGTTTCTGATGCTATGACTACTGCATCTATGTCCTTGCGGGCTAACAGGGCTTCAGCAGACTCAGCGGCGTCAATGCCGGTGTTTTTACATGCTTCTGCAGCACGAGCAGCATCATGGTCCCAACCAGCCAGGACAGTAACCCCCATCTCCGGCAGTTCTTTCCACTTGGCACAGTAACTATATACATGTCCATGGGCAAACCCAAGGATCCCTACGTTTATATTGTCCATATTTATCACCTATTGTGAAAGACTGTCATTCCCGACTTGATCGGGAATCCAGAAAAAAGCTGTCGCCCATTTTGAGTGTTGACTGGATTCCCGCTTTCGCGGGAATGACATGGTTTTTCTTATCTTCCGCCCAACTTCTTCAAACAAGCATTCAGATAGCCGTAGCTCTCGGCAGCGATAATTGATACGTCCGGCAGAGCCATTTCGTTCGCGCCAATGACTTCCAAACATACAGGTCCGGAATATCCGCCTTCTACCATTACCTTACAGTATGAATAAAGGTCGATGTCGCCACGGCCGCATGCCTGCATCGGGGGTAATCCTGGGGAAGGTCCAGGGCCTTTACAGTCTCTAATATGAATATGTTTTGCACGGCTTAAGACTGCAGGAAGTGCATCAACCGGGTTCTCACCTGCACGGTAAATGTGACTGGGGTCCATATCGACTCCAAAGGCTGGTGAAGTTATCTTCTCCATTGCTCTCAGGGTTGTAGGAGTGCTGTATATTGAACCACCGACGTGCGCCTTGCAGCATAGTGTCACTCCGAATGGTTCAGCCTTTGCCGCCATCTCTGCAATCAGGTCGGTCTGGCGAACGAAATCTTCTTCGACATCACTTACTCCACCAGGACCGATGTTGATAATTGGAATACCAATCTCTGCTCCGGCTTCGAATGCCAGCATCAGTCTCTCTTCATCAAGACCGGCTTCTTCCATAGACAGGAACTCAAGACCATTGTCTGCAACTATCTGCTTGAGCTCACTGGCCTGCTCTTTCCATCGGTCGAGTTCCAGATGCTCACACATACCCTTAATTGCCGAAATCTCTACTCCATCGTATCCTGCCATTTTGATGTGTTTTGCTGCCGTAGCAAAATCATAACCACCAAAAAGGACGCTGTTAACACCTAATTTAATCATGTATAGCTCCTCGAAAATATAGATTAGAGGTTCGAATTTAACCTCAATCGAAACACATACCCACCCAGCCGTTTCCCCCTTGGCAAAGGAAAAAACCAATCAGGAAAGATAATAACCTATAGCAGTATATGGCACCATTTCCCGCCTGTCAACGCCGTATTCGATATGGGCAAATATGTTGCAGTTTTGGGATTTAAATAGGGTGGTAATTCAAAGATAAGAAACTTTCTACAGAGAAACAGATTCCCTAGTAATATATGAGTAATGTGATGGAAACAGAATCACGATTCGAGTATGTTATTCTAGTCATAGCTGAATAGTTCTACGCTAATCCTTATAATATCGAGTCTATATATGTCTATGATGACCATACAAAGCCCTGTTTTGTTTAGATATATTAATTCTTTGTTTCGTTGCCTTAAATCCGTTGACATCCTGAACCTTTAGTGATATAATTTGCTATAGCAGTAAAACATGTTACATTGAGCAAATTAATAGTCTATGATGCGTTTCAATTATTATAGCTAAAAATGGTATTAACTCATTTGTCATGTTTTGCTTCAATACAGGAGGTTAGAAATATGCGAACAAAAAAAGGGTTTACACTAATTGAACTGCTGGTAGTCATAGCTATCATTGCTATCCTGGCGGCAATTCTCTTCCCTGTCTTTGCAAAAGCGCGGGAAAAAGCACGGCAGGCAAGCTGTTTGTCGAATGTTAAGCAGATTATGAATGCGGCGATGATGTACACTCAGGACTACGACGAAGTCATGACTTGGTCAGTCAACAAATGGGGAACCGGCACATATGCTGATCCCTGGGTAACCTGGGTTCAGCAGCTTCAACCATACACTAAGAACTGGGACGTATTAGCCTGCCCAAGCACTAAAAAAGGCGCAATGATCGGATACTGGGGTGAAGACTATACGGTATGGCCCACTTACGCTGTAAATAATGCCATTTGGAGCGGTGCCGCTCCAGTACCCATGGCTGCTGTACAATCCCCCGCTGATAAGATTTATATAGCCGACAGCAACCACCCGGTACTTGGCGGTGCACAAGGATGGCTGACTGCCAGTGCATGCGGCAACTGGGTTTGTGGACTTAATGTCAACTCCACACACATTTGGACTGTCCCGCACAGTGATGGAGTTGTAGTTGGCTACATCGATGGTCATGCAAAATGGTCAAAGGCTGACAAACTATATTCTGACATGGTGGCAGGAGCAGACAATCCCAGATCCTGATCACTATTCATTCAAAAGGATTGGCATATTGACTCCTTGAGTCCTATCTTAATGTTAACTCACAAAACGCCCGGTCCCATTGTGGTCCGGGCGTTTTTGTATAAGCAGCCAGACAAAATACTCCATTTATTTCCACTAATTGCTCCCCATACCTTACAGTATTATCTATATGATTATGCTGTATACACACATGCTAAATTTTATAACACTGGTATGTAATACCTGTTGACAATGCAATATTTTAGTGATATAATTTCCTGAAGAAGCAAAGTGAATCACAAATGACTGGTATAATGAAACCATTTTGCCATTATTTATTTGGCACAATGCTTTAATTGACGCATTTGTGACACATTGCTTCAATATGAATAGGAGGCTACACAATGCGAACAAAAAAAGGTTTTACGTTGATTGAATTGCTGGTAGTTATAGCTATTATTGCAATACTGGCAGCAATTCTCTTCCCTGTCTTTGCCAAGGCCAGAGAAAAGGCCCGGCAGGCAAGCTGTGTTTCAAATGTAAAACAGATCATGAATGCAGCTATGATGTACACTCAGGATTACGACGAAGTTATGACTTGGTCGCCAAATAGATGGCAACTTGGAACGTATGCTGATCCCTGGATTACATGGGTCGTTCAGCTTCAGCCATACACAAAGAACTGGGATGTGTTTGCTTGTCCCAGCACTAAAAAAAGTTCTATGATAAATTACTGGGGCGTAGACTATACAGTATGGCCAACATATGCCGTTAACAACTACGTTTGGGATAGTAATTACACAGCTCCCGTCCCCATGGCTGCTGTCCAGTCCCCAGCCGATAAAATCTATATTGCAGACAGCAACCACCCAGTACTTGGAAACGCACAAGGGTATATGACATCCAGCGCCTGTGGCAACTGGGTTTGCGGACTTAATGTCAATAGTACGCATATTTGGCAGACACCACATAATGGTGGTTTAGTGGTTGGATATATTGATGGTCATGTAAAGTGGCTGAAAGCTGAAAAGTTTTATGATGATATGCAGACTGGTGCAATAACTCCCAAATCCTGACACAGAATATCTTTCTTATTAATCAAGAAAATCGAGTAGATGAGGTCAATAACGACATCACCTACTCGATTCTGTTTATCGCCTCTTCACAACCATCGCTATACCTTCTCCACCACCTATGCAGAGTGTAGAGAGTCCATATGTCGATGATGTTCTATTCATTGCGTAAAGCAGCGTGACAAGCACCCTGGCCCCGCTAGCGCCTATCGGGTGGCCGAGGGCAATTGCTCCTCCGCTTGTATTGACCCTGGACTCATCCCATCCCATTTCTTTGTTGACTGCGATAGACTGGGATGCAAAGGCTTCGTTCATTTCTATAAGGTCAATGTCATCGAGAGAGAGTCCAGCCTTATCAAGCGCTTTGCAGCTGGCTCCAACAGGGCCTATCCCCATATATCCCGGATCAACCCCAGCAGTTGCATATGCAACGATTTCAGCCAGCGGTTTGATTCCCAACTCCACTGCTTTCTCCTCAGACATTACTACAACAGCAGCAGCTCCATCGTTGATACCTGATGCATTCCCGGGGGTAACTGTCCCATCTGGTCTAAAAGCAGGCTTGAGACGTCCCAATGCTTCTATACTGGTATCATGCCTTGGGAACTCGTCTGTGTCAAAGAGTATGGGATCCCCCTTGCGCTGCGGTATACTTACCGGCACAATCTCATTCTTGAACCAGCCCTCATTCATCGCTCGTGCACACTTAGCCTGAGAGTTCATTGCATACTGGTCCTGTGCCTCACGGGTAATCTCATATTTAGTTGCCAGATCCTCAACTGTAAACCCCATATGCTTATTGCTGTAGACATCAGTCAGACCATCATAGACAAGTGAATCGATAAGATTTCCATTGCCCAGCTTGTAACCGAATCTGGCTTTGTCGAGCAGGAATGGAGCCAGGCTCATATTTTCCATGCCTCCGGCAACGATTATATCGGCATCGCCAGATTTGATTGCCTGAGCAGCGAGGACTACTGCCTGTAAACCCGAACCGCAGACTTTGTTGACAGTCAGCGCACTCTTTTCTACTGGAATACCTGCCTTAATCGCTGACTGACGGGCAGGATTCTGTCCAAGACCGGCCTGGAGGACATTGCCCATTATCACTTCATCAATATCCACGCTCTGCAATGATGCCCGTGATATGACTTCTTTGATGACTATCGCACCGAGTTCAACTGCCGGAATCGACTGCAGCGTTCCTCCGAAGTTACCGGTAGCTGTTCTAGCTGCACTGACGATGACTACTTTAGGCATTTAATTCCTCCTATAAATCTATTGGTCCTTAGCGACCGAAAGCCCCATAGGTTCCTCTCGGAACAGTCTTGCATCCATGAGCTTCAAATCACTACTGATATCAGGGACAAAATCCATCTGTCCAAGGATGTCTTTCTCCAGGTCAATACCAGGCGCAATTTCTGTCAAAACCAGACTCTCATCACCCATTTCAAAGACAGCACGCTCCGTAATATACAAAACTTTGTGCCCATGGCGCTTGGCATACGCTCCACTGAAAGTCAGGTGCTCAACATCATTCAAGAATTTCCGATGAGCACCTTCCTTTATAATCCTGATGCTTCCCCCAGAAAAGTCGAACTCCGGACTACCTGCCGTAAATGTACCGCAGAATACGACTTCCTTAGTGTTCTGAGTAATGTCAATGAAGCCCCCTGCCCCAGCGATCTTTGAAGAAAACTTGCTGACATTCACATTGCCATGATGGTCCGCTTGCGCCAGACCCAGAAATGCAATATCCAACCCACCGCCATCGTAGAAATCAAGCATATAGGGTTGGTCAATTATAGCCTCCGCATTGGCAGCTGCCCCGAAATCCAGACCAGAAGCTGGTACTCCGCCGATAGCTCCTGCCTCGACGGTCAGTATCATATTGCTTCGTATGCCTTCCTCTTCAGCCACCTGAGCGATTCCCTCAGGCATCCCTATGCCAATATTCACCAACGCCTGATGGTTGATCTCCATAGAAGCACGTCGACAGACGATCTTTCTTTCATCGAACTCCATCCGACCAAGCATAGCTTCTTCACTGGCATGTCCTGCTCCGCAATACGCTGGATTATACTCCGTGCCAAAAGTCTGATGATGGTGTTCCTTTTCAGCCACAACTACTATATCCACAAACAGTCCGGGAAGTTTAACTAGCCATGGATTGGGTTGCAACCCGTCAATCAACCGCTCCACCTGTGCGATTACCAGTCCACCCGAATTTCTGGCAGCCTGTGCCATCGCCAGCATCTCAAGACTCCCAACTTCCTTTTCCAGGGTAATGTTACCGTTAATATCAGCAGTTGTTCCCCGAAGCAAAGCGACATTGATTGGAAATGCTTTGTAGAACAACCATTCCTGGCCATCTATCTCCATCACCCGAACAAGTTCCTCAGTGGTAAAACTGTTTAGCTGCCCACCAGATATTCGGGGATCAACGAATGTTTCCAAACCCACGTGAGTGAGTAATCCAGGTCTGCCGCCTGCGATTTCCCGGTATAATTGTGATACTACGCCTTGTGGGAAATTATACGCTTTGATTTTGTTGTCATTGGCCAGTTTACCCAGACTTGGAGCAAGCCCCCAATGGCCTCCTATCACGCGACCAAGTAAACCCTCGTGACCAAGGTGATTCAAACCTCTGCTTTTGCGGTCACCTTGACCAGCTGCGTATACTAAAGTCAATCCCCGAGGGCTGCCGGTTTTCAGGAAGCGCTCCTCCAAATTGAACGTAAGCTCCTCAGGATGCCCGCTGCCAATGAACCCACCCGTAGCGATGGTATCGCCATCCTTTATCAGCTTGACCGCCTCTTCGGCACTCATAACTCTTCTAGCCATTAGGACTCCTTTGAATGGGAAGTTATAGATCGGATTTTAAGTTCAAAAACTATTCCAACCACTACATGTAAAGTCCACCATTAACATGGATAACCTGACCGGTTATATAACTGGAATCGTCAGAGGCTAGAAAAACAGCAGCATTTGCTATATCTCTAGGATCACCCAACTTGCCAATCGGTATCTGCTGTTTGAATGCATTCAGGAACTCTTCTGGTATCGACATGCCCATTTCAGTGACGATAATACCAGGAGCGATAGCATTTGCAGTAATCCCTTTACGTGCGCCTTCACGTGCAATAGATTTAGTGAATCCCATTATGCCGGCCTTTGCCGCCGCATAGTTACATTGGCCAATATTGCCCTGCTGTCCACTAATGGAAGATATGCTGATAATACGTCCGTAGCCAGCTTCTCGCATATAGTCAATAACTGCTCGGGTGCAGTTGAACACACCTGTAAGATTTACACCTATAACGGCATCCCACTCCTGTTTAGTCATTTTCTTGAGAGTAACATCTCTGATTATTCCGGCATTGTTGACCAGGATATCAATCTTGCCATATTTTGCGACCAGAGTCTGTACCATCTCATCAACCTGAGTATCACTGGAAACATCGGCCTGTAGAATAAGACTCTCACCACCCATTTGTGAAATCTCTTTTGCGGTGTCTTCTGCATCTTTAATATTACGCCCGTCAGGATCAGCTACATAGTTTATCCCTATTATAGCCCCCTCCTCAGCCATCCTCAGAGCGATCGCTTTTCCAATACCTCTGGAACTTCCTGTAACCAACGCGATTTTACCTTTGAGTCTCATTATTAAATCCTCCATTGATTTTGGCACATATCTATGGACAAAAAAAAGAGTCCATTGCATCAAAGTACAATGAACTCAATTATCTGTCAAATATCTATCTACTAAAGTGAACTACTTGCAGGTGGGTCAGGTGGTTGTACCAACCCAGGCACGACTACACTGTAAGGATCTGAGACAGCTGTCCGCTTCTTTGAATCCCTTGCATAGACGACTATAGTATATGTTTTTGAATTATAGGATGTGTTGCTGGGTGCAGTAAATACTGCTTTATAGCTGCCATTTCCCAGACTGGTAAACGTGATCTCAGAAACGGTCAGGTCAGGATACGTAACTTTAGCTGTCACGCTTGAGACCTCACTGTCCTGATTAACCTGGGCACCTATTTCTACCTGTCCACCTGAAAATCCCGGCTGCCCTTTATAAGAGACTCCGGTCAGGGTGACGGGAGGAGCATCGCTCCCCCCTGAACCTCCACCACAACCCGCAATGACTGCTAGACAAGTCATCAATACTAGCCCGATAGCAATGTTTCGAATCATATTATTCACTCTCTTCCAGTATTGAGTTATCTTTTACATTTACAGACTGCGACTGAACCGCAGCAGGGAACTCCATATCGCAGCTAACTGTAGAACGTATCCAGTATGCTTGCCAAGGCTGTAGTTGATCAATAACACCTGGAATTATCGATGAATCGTATACCAGGAAGTATTCGCCTCTGGCTGCCAGGGAACTATCCGGTCTCCAACCCCAGGCATATCCGGCAACCAAACCCGTGTTTGCAGCATCTCCTAATGCCATTACACTGGTGCCGTATGTGATCTGTATAGCGCTCAAATCCCATTTCACTGCATTGATAAACGGCTGTCCAACCAGGTTCCATCCTCTGTAGAGGTGGATCTTTGCAGACTTGGTTTGATCAATGATAGTTCCCGTTGGAGCAAGGGCAGTCTGGAAGAATGCCCAGAATCCTCTGCCGGGTGTACTGGATTGAGGATCAAACCAGGATGCAGTGTTCGGATATGTTGCATAAGCTCCGCTGGTTGTCAGATATGCTGACCAGTCATTGTTTCTGAATCCTACAATCGGCTTCGGATCTTTCTCATCTGGAATAAGCGGAACAGTAACCATCGCGAGTCCTGTCCATGCAGTTCCTGGAGCAGCCGATATAACCGTTACCTTAAGTGTAGTTGTATCAGAATTTCCGGCCTTGTCTGTCGCTGTCACGGTAACAGTCTCAGATGTGCCATCTATATGAATACCTGATGCACTCCATGTATCGGTGCCTGTGCAAGTTCCCGTTCCACCGTTTTGGTCAGCCCAGGTTACACTGTCTATTCCGGAAGCATCGGTAGCGGTTCCGCTCATTATCAGTGTTCGTGTGTTTCTGGTACAACTCGCATCAGTAGTCGGGAAAGTGATCTTAACGACTGGCTTAATTACGTCGTATGTAACTGTGTTGTCTGTGCTGGTGGGTACTGCATTTCCAACACCTGCTGCATCATGCACTTTGTTAGTTCTAACAGTCGCCGTGACTGTTCCGGAAGTGGTCAATCCACTAACTTTTATGTTGTATGTAGTTCCCGTTCCGGATATAACCACCGTCTTTGTACCACCGGCAGTTCCTGATAGCACGACATCATCAGAAGTGAAGTCAACAACTTCTCTGCCAAATACAGCAGTAAAGTCAACAGTGGCTTTATTGGTCGGGTCTGCCTGAGCAGTAGCCTGATCGACGGTTACAGAAACAGGAGTACTCTCAATGGTAACCGAATTGTCAGTGCTTGTGCTGGCTGTGTTTGCATTACCAAGTTGGTCATGCACAAGGCCTGCGCCAATGGAGGCAATAACTTCACCATCACTTGTCATACCGGTAATAGCAACATTATATGTCTTGTGATCACCGCTATCATTTAATGTTGTAGTTGTTCCACCCGCAGATCCAGTTATTGTAACATTAGTTCCGACAAAATCCGTGACAGCCTTACTAAAGACTGCAGTAAAGTTAACTGTCTTAGAGTTTGTAGGATCAGCCTGTGTCGCTGCCTGGTTGATAGTCACTGAGACTGGATCAATATCATACAGAACGACATTGTCAACACTGGTAGAAGCAAGGTTCTGATGTCCCAGTGAATCCGCGGCAAAACCGGCAGGAACAGTTAGTATAACCGTGCCTGTATGTGTCATTCCACTGACTGCTACATTGAACTCTTTGTGATTACCGCTGTCAGTAGGAATCGCAGTGTTTGCGCCTGCAGTTCCTGAAACTGGAACCGATGTCCCAAGGATATGGGCTATTGCTTTGTTAAATGTCACCGTAAAGTTCACTACATGAGCAACGGTAGGATCAGCCTGACCTGCTGCTTGCTCAACGGTAACTGTAAGCGGAACGCCATCATCCCAGGTTACTGAATTGTCAGTACTGGTTGATGCTTCATTTCCATTACCCGATGCGTCGTGCACTACATTAGCGGCAATAGTCGCTGTTATTGTGCAGGTAGATGTAGCACCCGAAACTGCCACATTGTAGCTTCTGCCGGAACCAGTTACGACTCCAACGAGTGTATCGCCGTTAGAAGCAACCAGTGTAACAGAATCGTTAGTGAAGTCAGGGACATTCTCACTGAACTCTACACTGAAGTTCACTGGTAGTGAAGTTGTAGGATCTGCCTGACTTACTGCCTGATTGATAGTAACAGTAGGAACGATATTGTCAAATGTCACTGAGTTATCAACTGACGTTGAATCCTCATTGGCATTTCCAGCGGCATCGTGTGCAACAGCTGCAGCAATAGATGCCTCTACTACACCTACGGATGTCATACCTGAGACTGCTATATTGAACTTCTTATGGTCGCCGGAATCAGTAACTTCAGTAGTAGTTGATCCAGCGGTGCTTGAAATAGTTACATCACTAGCTGTAAAGTCAGTGACAACCTTATTGAACTGAGCGGTAAAGTTGATCGTCGAAGCGTTCGTCGGATCAGCCTGGCCTGCAGCTTGTTCGACTGTCACTGTCAGTGGTATCTGATCATCATATATAATTGAATTGTCTACGCTTGTAGATGCTGGGTTAGTGTTACCGATAACATCATGCACCTTGCCGGCAGCTACACTCGCTGTAATGACTGTAGATGACAATGCTCCATTGACCGCAACATTATAAGTAGTTCCGGAGCCTGTAACAACACCGGTAAGTGTATCACCATTTGAACTCGTCAATATCAGAGCACTGTCTGTGAAATCAACAACACTTCTACTGAAAACAACAGTGTAGTTCACAGGAAGAGATGTTGTAGGATCAGCCTGCTCGGATGCTTGTTCAATGGTTACAGTAGGCCTTACATTATCGAAAGTGACTGTATTGTCTGTGCTGGTTGAAGCCAGGTTGACATAACCGTCTGTCACAGTCTCGACTGCAGCTGCAGGAATATTGACAATAACAGTTCCTGCTCCGGTCATACCAGAAACAGCTACATTATATGTAGTACCAGAACCGGTTATTGTCGCAATTTTCGTTCCGGGAGCAGTTCCGGTAATAGTTACATCACTTCCAGTAAATCCCTTAACTGCCTGACTAAATGTCGCCGTGAAATTAACCGGGCTTTCAGATGTCGGATCAGCCTGCGCTATTGCCTGGTTAATGGTTGCCGTTACGGTGACATTAGCATAAGTAACCTGATTATCTGCACTTGTCGAAGCTTCGTTGGCAAGTCCATACTGGTCGTGAGCAATCGCAGCGCCTATGGACACAATTACCGTTCCGCTTCCACTGACTCCACCGACTGCGATATTATACGTCTTGTGATCACCAGAATCTGTAATAACCGCAGTGGATGGAGTGGCTGTGCCATTCAATGTAACATCACTAGTAGTAAAGTCATTTACTGCTCTATCAAATTTAGCTGTGAAATTGATAGGCAGAACATTTGACGGATCTTTCTGCGATGCAGCCTGTTCAACTGTCAGGGTCAATGGAGTTACGAAAGTAACTTGATTGTCCGTATACGTCGCCGCTTCATTTATATTTCCGGCTATATCGGTTACTGCATTCCTGGGTATGTTAGCTATTACTGTGCCAGTAGTTGTCATACCACTAACAGTTACTTCATAAGTTCTATCACCAGTCTGAGCAATAACAGCGTTATTAGCTCCTGCAGTGCCGGATAAGGTGACATCCTGTTTTGTGGGATCACTGGCTACCCATTCAAATCCTACGACTGGTTCACTAAACTCAACCGTAAATCTTATCGCATCGTTGTGTGCAGGATCCGCCTGGCCTGTAGCCTGGTTGATAGTGACCGTGGGTAACACATTGTCGTATAGAACAGTGGCATCCGTACTAGAGGATGCATAGTTGTAGTTGTTATTAGAATCTTTCGCTATATTCGCTGGTATTGTAGCAACTACTGTTCCGGATGAGGTCATACCACCGGCAGCAACATTAAAAGTCGTGCCATCAAATGGTGACAATTCACTGATTACGACAGTAGATGCACCTGCAGTTCCTGTTAATACCACATCACTGGAAGTAAATCCAGTGATTGATTTACTGAACACTGCAGTAAAGTTAATCGGGTTATTGGATGCAGGATCCGTCTGGTCAGCTGCCTGGTTAATTGTAACCGACGGTGCAGGATCATATTCCACGATATTGTCGGACGATGAAGCAGTAGTGTTCCAGTTTGCAGCCCAGTCCTGAGCTTTATATGCGGGGATATCGGCAATGACAGTACCTTTGGTGGTCATACCGCTTACAACAATATTGTAAGTCCTCTGATCCTTATATCCTTTATCAGAAAGACTATCACCGAATAGTGTAATTACAGATGACTGATTCTGTATTTCATTCACAACTACGCTATTTGCGCCGGCTGTTCCAGACAATACTACATCTGCGGGCCCAAACCCATCGGGTCCCCACATTCTTTCATTAAATGTAGCAATAAACCTGATAACACCGGAAGGGGCCGCAGTCGGATCATCTTGATCTTGAGCCTTATTGATTGTCAGTGTTGGACGATCAAGATCATACCACATCCAGTTAGTCCGCGGACACTGTATTCTTAAAGGATTATAATTGTTCAGTTCCGGATAATTCAGATTAGGTGGGTTCTGATCAGTAGCAAGACTCCACATATCGTAATTTGTTGTAGATGCATTATTGTTTTGGAATGCACCATCCGGGATGTTAACTACGATACCGTATGACTTGTCAAGTCCGTCAATTTCCAGGTTCCATCTTGTCTTGTCATAAGGTGCCAACTCAACAAGGTACTTATTCATTATTGCAGAGGTGTCAACCAGATTGCCACTGACAGCATCATATGTTTTCACGTCAACATCACTTACATCAAAACCATCAGGCTGCACCTGGTTAACCAGTGCTACTCCATAGTCACCACCAGACTCGTGAGGATTAAGCTCTATAAGAAATGTCACGCGTGAAGGATCTGGTGATACACAGTTTGTCTGATATCTGTTCCCTGATAATGTCCTTGTTATATGTGGCACTATGCCAAAAGTCATTATATTGGCGTTATCTCGGTAATATTCTCCCGATCCAGGAGACGGTGTAGCATACCCACTAATATTGGTGTTGCTAAGTCTGTCACTTCCTGCACCCGAAGGAATATCTATCTTGACACGACCTGATTTAGACATAAGATATAAGGTAACAGTATAGACGGAGTTAAGACCGCCGTCATTTGGAGTTACGGTGCAGGCTTTGCTTCCCGTAAAAGCAGATCCGCTAATATTTACATTGCTGCTTGTGAAATGAACCTTTTCATCGAAGGTGACTGTAAAACGTGGATTAAGAACAGTTGGGTCAACCTGGCCGCTGGCACGCGTAATAGATGTAATAGAAGGATGAATGTTATCTATATCTACATCCACACTTTTATAATCATTCGCCATAGCTTCAGGAGTAGCCGCAGTATTAGTGATATTGGTCTTATCAACAGCAAGGTGTATCACACCCTCAAAGCTGTGACAGTCCACAGTAACATAATAGGTTGATTGAGAACCAGTCACACCAGCTACCGTTGGGGTTCGCAAAGCCACAGTCCTTTGCGGTTCCTGCGGTTGCGTCGATACAACCACCACGCTAAAGTTCGCCGGAGTTACACCCACAACATCTTGATCAAACCCGAGTTGAAAGATGATTTGCTCATCTGTAGTTTGCACACCCGTGTTTGGCGTTATAGTGAGTAGCTTTGGTGCAGCTGCATTCGCCATTCCTGCACACAAAACGAGCATAAGCGTAAGAATCCACATTATTGCTGGTCTCTTAGAAAACATTCTCTATTCCTCCACCTTCACAATACTAGCTAAGGCTATATGGGCCAGTTCATTGACTGCTGTTTATATTGATCCCAACCTTGGGTATAGCAGATTACAGCTTGCGCCATAATACTGTTGGTATGATACACAATAAATTTTCATTTGTAAATAGTTTTGGCTGTTTTGCAATATTGTATCAACGTAGAAATATATACGTACGGACAACTGGCTTCGCACTGCAACCAATTGGTCTAATGAGTTAATTGCCACATTGCATATGTCTAATGCAGGTATATATATTCTTATCTACAATCATTATCGTCACTTTTGTCATTGATACATCCTACTATTCTCTATCAACTCTGTTTTGAACCCAATGCTTTTTTGCTGAATACAGCAGATTTTTTTCGTTAGCCCACCTCCCTGGGCAAAAAATACATGATTATTTTTTGGAACACCCCGTAAAATTACTGGGGTTCTCTACAGGATTCAACAACTTATTAACCTGCAAACCATCTGCATTTGGCACATTTTGAATATACAACAGTATTATCTTGTTGTAGTGACCGATAGAAGACATATTTTACATCACCAATAAAATGCATGCAGCAGAGTTTTCGACTATAATACCCTTATTATAGACATTGAGGTAAAACAGGTATGAATCGTTTTCCTATAGTTGTAATTCTACTTCTGGCACTCAGCAATTGCTCATATACTATGGATCTTGCGAAAAATAGTAAACCGGGAACTTACATTGTGCTGGGCTCCGATGCCATACCCTCTGAGAAAACTGCTGCTTTCGAACTCGCCAAATATCTTAAACTCATAACAGGCGCAAGCATCCCTGTTTCATCGACACATGCACCTGGCAAACCTGCCATATATATCGGACAAACATCCATATCTAAATCAATGCTTCCGGGTTATGACTGGAATACTCTGAAAGCAGACGGTATCCTCATCAAGACCATTGGCAATAGTATGGTAATCGCTGGAGATCGCCCCAGAGGCACCCTGTATGCTTTATATACTTTTCTTGAGAGTTACCTGGGATGCAGGTGGTGGACTCCTGAAGTTGAGTCCATTCCAAAGAGATCCTCAATCTCGATCGGCAAAATTGACTACACCTACACACCAAAACTCTTCTACCGCGAAACCTGGTTCCAAAAAGTCATGCAGCAGAACCCGGCTTTCTGCGTTAAGATGAAACTCAACGGCCATTTTAACCAGATCCCGGAGGAATGGGGCGGTTCGCACTTTTTCGTAGGCTGGTGCCACACTTTCGGACAGTTCATCCCAGCGGACAAATACTTTGCTGATCATCCTGAGTGGTTTAGTGAGATAGACGGTAAACGGGTTTCAAATATGTCCCAGCTCTGCCTGACCAATCCGGAGATGAAGAAGGAGATGATCAGAAACGCCTTACAGGCAATAAAAGCCCGGCCCAATGCAGCGATAGTCTCTATCAGCCAGAACGACTACCCTACAACTTACTGCCAGTGTGACAAATGCAAAGCAGCAGTCGCCAAATATGGAGGGATACAGTCAGGCCTCATCCTGGAATTCGTTAATAGCGTTGCTGAAGAAATCGAGAAAACCTACCCCAACATCTGGGTCGAGACCCTGGCATACCAATACTCCAGAAAACCACCCATCAACATCGTCCCGCGCAAGAATGTGCTGATACGCCTGTCTACATTAGAATGTGATTTTTCCCAGCCTCTCACTTCTGATACAAACAGAGGCTTCCACGATGACATAGTAGGCTGGCAAAAGATTGCCCCAAGGATGTTCATATGGGACTACACAATCAACTTCGGAGAATTCCATTTCCCCCACCCCAACATTAATGTTCTGCCGGTCAATATGAAGTTCTTTGCAGACAATAATGCTGTCGGTATATTCGAACAGGGCGACGGCTTCAACCAGGGCGTAGAGTTTGATCCGTTAAGGACCTATATGGCAGCAAAGTACATATGGAACCCATATATCGACGCTGAGAAAGTGAAGCTCGAATTCTTAAATGGTTTCTATGGTAAAGCCGGACCGTATTTAAATGAATATATAAAGCTCCTGCAGACTGCGGTCCAGAGGGATGGATACTATTTAAAGTACCACCAGCGTACAACCCCATACCTGCATGCTCCTGACTATATAGCTGCATTCAAGTTATTCAATAGTGCAATGAACGCAGTAAAGAACAATCCAAAACTCCTGGACAGAGTCAAGACCGAAAGAAGATCCCTGGAACTGGCATTCATGCTCAATACCAATACGATGAAAGACGAAGTGTATGCCAGTAAAGTAATCGAACCGATGGACAAAATTGCCTGGCTGGATGAATTTCTGAGATGGGCTAAAGCGACTAAAAACGACTGGGCAGGAGATGGTGGAGCTCCTCTGGACATGCAGTATTTCCGGCAGAGAGGCTTTGCTAAAGTCAATGGCCCCAAGCCAGCTGCCATTGCCAACATCCCGGACAGTGACTGGATGGACGTTCAGAATGATTTGTTTGAGCTTTACGGGGATGGAACCGTAGTCAAACAAGTCACAGACGAGAAAGCCACAGACAAATCCGCTGCCCAGTTGTTCAAGGGAGACTGCGGAGACTGGGCAATCCAGGTTCCACTTTTCGGTCCGGTCAACAACGGTCTGGATGAGGTCAATGTTGTAGTGCAGATGAGAATGAAAGCAAAAGGCCCAAATAATGCCGTAAAAGCTGGTCTGTACGACTTCACAATGGGTAAAGAGATAGCAGTAAAAGAGCTCAAAGGCGATGAGCTGACCGACGAATATACCGACATCAATCTTGGAAAACACAAACTTACCGCCGGAATGAAGGTATACGTAGCCCCAATGTCAAACCCTGATGTCGAGACAGTCGAAGTCGATCGAGTTTACGTTTACAAGTAACTTTTGATCTCTCACGCAAAGCCGATAAGAAGGGATTAATATTAAGAACAGAATAAGTGTTGAGATTCCAAAGCTTGTGCGATATAGAATCGCATATGGACAAGGATTTCCTAATTTCCCTTCTTCGCGTCTTTGCGTCTTTGCGTGAGAATAAAAACAATAGAAAGGTCAACTAAAATGGCAGATCATAAAGTAACAAACATCGGCAGCAGGTTGGAGCTGTTTGTTGAGGATACATTAATACATGAACTAAAAGGCAAAGCCAGCCTGCGTATGCACCAGCCTGTTATCCAACAGGATTCCCTTCCAACCAACATGCCCTGGGAAGGATCAATGGGCGGATATATCACAACATTCCAGGACAATGATATCTACAGAATGTACTACCAGGCTGGAGATATCGATCTTGAGGCCAAAACAGGAGAGTGGGACTGCCCGATCTATATCGGTTATGCTGAAAGCAAAGATGGAATCAACTGGACAAGGCCGAATCTTGGCCTGTTTGATTTCAAGGGCAGTAAAGAGAACAATATCATCTGGGTTGGAGAAACCGAAACGCTCAAAGGTGTCCACGGGTTTGTTCCTTTTAAAGACACCAATCCTGACTGCGAACCTGAAGCACTCTATAAGGCTATCGGTTCTGTAATGAGTGGAACTCCTGCTCTCTACGGTATGAAATCCGCCGATGGTATTCACTGGTCCCTGATGCAGGACGACCCGATTCTCCAGGGACAGGCATATGATTCCCAAAATCTCATATTCTGGGACACCCTGCGCAGTGAATATCGGATATATCTGAGGGATTTCTCCCATGGTGGATTTGAAGGCTGCAGAGGTATAAAAACGGCTGCATCGAAGGATTTCATGAGTTGGCCTGAGCCGCAGTGGCTGGAATATGTAGATTCACCCCAGGAACAGCTTTATACCAACCAGGTGCAGCCATACTACAGAGCTCGTCACATTTTCATTGGCTTCCCAAGCAGATATGTCGAGAGGGAATGGTCTCCAACAGTTGATGCTCTACCTGAACTCGAACACAGGCTGAAACGCAGAAAAGTTGCTGAGAGATACGGAATGGCTGTTTCAGACGGATTATTCATGTCCAGCAGAGATGGAATTACATTTAAGCGCTGGGATGAAGCTTTCATAAGACCCGGACTGCGCATCGAAGGCAGCTGGACATATGGGGACTGCTACCAGGGATGTGGAATATTGGAAACGGCATCTGCATTCCCGGGAGCACCAAACGAACTCTCTGTCTATTCCATCGAGAATTATTGGAGAAAACCGTCTGCAATATTCAGGCGCTATACCATTAGAATAGACGGGTTCGTGTCGGCTCACGCACCGCTTGGCGGAGGTGAACTCATCACCCAGCCAATAACATTCGAAGGCAATGAGTTGCATTTAAATATGTCCACATCAGCCGGTGGAGGTATCAGGGTTGAGATTATGGATGTCCACGGCAACCCCATCAAAGACTTCGATATGAAAGACTGCTACGAAATAGTCGGCGATACATTAGATTACACAGTGCGATGGAAATCCGGCATTGATGTCAGCGCTGTTGCCGGGAAACCGATAAGATTGAAATTCGCATTAAGCGATGCGGATCTATACAGTTATAAATTCGAATAGAAACCCAGAGACTCTGTCTCTGGACTCTGCCAGGGAGGTAACCTCCCTGGACCCATTTTATTTTAGAATAGCTTCTGATACTTCGTTGATTCTCAACTGGCAGGTCTTGTTTGCATAGGAGACAAAACGCTTTCCAGCAAATTCGTAAAATGCCGGATAACCTATCTCGAAATCGTTGAATGGACCATCCGGGATGCCATCGTTGTAGACTATTACCTTGGGTTTGCTGAACACAAGACCTGCATTATCAACTGTACCTGGCTCCTCATGCCCAACTGCTATCCAGAGCGGATCTCTCGGATACCACCCACTCTCCTCCGGTTTCGTGTTGTGAAACAGGAAGACAAATCTACCATCTTGTAGTCTTGTAATCGGGCAAGGAGCACACGGCTGATTGAATGCTTCCCCGCCTGGAGACAACCGCAGAATTTCCGGTCTACTCCAGGTTGCTCCACCATCTGAACTTATAGAAAAGAATGGATGCCCCTGTCTTGATCGAAAAACACACAGCAATCTGCCACATGAAAGACCGACCAGCGTTCCCTCCTGCCCAAAGTGTCGATCAGTGCCGGGATAAGGCACCCAAATGCCCTCATCTCCATCAGGCAGGAATCTGAAAGTGAGTTTCTCAGGATCGGTTTCATCAAGGATATTTGTCAGTTCAAGTATAAAGACTTCCGTACACCAGTCATTCGGACTCCCGCCCTGCTCGATCGCTGGTCTCGTTTGCGTGTTCACTCCTGTGTCCGACACCCATTCATTCCTCTCATTGAGTTGCCATCCCTCAGGAAGCAGGCTCGAGCGCTTCATCTTTGTATATGTCATGAGCACCCGACCATTCGGCATCAGCCGGGGTTGTCCAAAGTTCCAGCCATGGATGTCCCCGCATTCATCTGAATCTATCGCTGTATGGGGAATCCCAACCGGGTAACGCTGAGACCAAGTCACTCCATCATCATCGGAATACCGGAAGAACATATCCCCTGCATCTCTCAGAGGCACACCGTTGAAGTTATACCAGTAGAATACATACACCCGACCAGTCGATGGCACTACATAGGAGACAATCCATGCCGGCACCTGATACCGCTCAGCGGCAGCCTCTATCACTATCTCCTCACTCCATGTCTGTCCATCGTCCAAACTTCTTGAGACAACCACTCTCTGATCCGGATTAGCTTCATAACTCCCCTGCGTCCAACAGGCAATCCAAGTACCACACATGGTTTCACATAGTTGCACCTGGTAGTTGAAATACCGCGGTCCGGGTTTTCCATCTATAATAACCCCATATGAATCCGCTGCATCCATTGTACCGGGACTGTACAGCTCAGGTCTCATGCGGGGTGAAAGTGATTGAGATTCTCCAAATGGCAATTCAGCACCTCAGCTTTTAGCACTCATCTCAGGAAATGACCGGAACCCGTCCAGAGAGAACATATCACCAGTTCCACCTGGTAATTTCAGGTGCAGTGTGTGATCTGACTCTAGTATTAATTCTTCAACCATACCCGTCTGCCGACTCAGGCGATATATCTTACTGACTGCATCATCGAAATGCAGAGTGAATTTTATACCGGTCTCAGACGGTAGCAATACAGGATCACAGAACAGGTTAGTCAACATAAAATACTTTCTGCCTGCATCATCAATAAAAAACCCTATCATACCGTCTTTATTAGCTCCGGACTGACCAGAATCCACACAAACACTCGTAAGTTGATCCATCCCCCCTGCCCCTGTGCTCCAATTTGTAATCTTGCCATACTGGTCTGCGTATGGATTATGCATAGTTCCATCAGTCTGCCCGGGTATAAATCTGACATCAGTGCTTTCCAACTGCAACAGCACAGGTGACAATTTGAGAATCTCCGAATTCAGACTCTGCACATTATAATAGGTAGAGTCCGGGGTCAGATCGGCTTTGAGTGTTGCTTTCTCAAACACAACTGTTGAGCCAGGTGCAGTCGGTTCATAGCAGAAATAACCCAGTCCCTTCGCTCCAGCTGTCAGAGTAGAGAATGCCATCATACGGAGTTCAGATTCACTGGCTACTCTCCACTGCTCAGCATCAGACTCAAATGTCTGCATCCATGAAAACAAAGGCACTCGGTATTGAAGAGATTTACTTCTATACAGCATCAACATAGTAATATACTCGTGGATATCGGCTGGACCATGCGCAACAGCCCTTGCTCCCACGTAAAACGGATACATATCATACATCAGTGCATCCGGTTTGACTGTGGTCATATATTGGTCCAGGAATTTGGCATCCGGATTGGCTACTGTCATATATGCCATAGAATTCGGTCTGTTCGACTTCAACCAATCAACAACCTTCGCAATACCAGGCAGCTGCTTTCCACCCGGTTCATCCCAAACATACCAGGCGTTGTCATCATCTGTCGCACTCACAGACTTGATCTTTTCAATTGCTTCCTGTGTTAAGTCATCGAACCAAAGGGCATTGTGGCGGGTCCAGTTATTTCTAAATGCCAGATCAGCCAGCGTAGATGAGGCCGAAAGCAAAGATGTGAATCCCGCACCGCGATACAAAGCAGTATTGGCAGTGGGATGCCGAAGCCAGGTCATCAGAGTAAATGGACGGTTTCTCACCCAGTTGATCCCGAAAGAATGCCTGAACACCATCCCAGTCGGTTTGTCCACTCCTGCTTTTGGAATAAAAGTGCGCATAAACTCCAGGGTTGATCCGTTAAAGCAATTAACTTCTCCACTCCCACTCAAAACATACAGATTTCCATCATAACCCCAGGTCTGAGACATCGAAGCACTCAGTTTACCATTCAGGTCTGCAGATACACCCGAATACTTCCCGGTAGATCCATCAAACCGATCAACTTTACTGGTCAGCAGGTTCGATACATACAAGTTGCCATCAGGTCCAAAAGTTATGCAACCAGGCCCTGATACTTTAGCAAAATCATCAATATAAGCGCCATTTACCCGATCATAGCGCTTGATACTTTCACCACTGCTGACATAAAGCTTATCGCCATTCCAAATTAAATCTCTAATAGCGGACATCTTCCCTAAGCCTTTGGATTCTACATCCTTAATATATAATCCGCTCCTCCCATGGTATCCGGAGATTTTAGTCCCATTCTTATTGCTAACGTAGAGATTGCCGTCTGGACCAAACTTCGCAATTTCCGGACTATGTATTCCCTTAACAAAATCCCCAAGATAAGCTCCGGTCCGTCCATTGTATCGCTTTACACTGTTTGTCCCGGAACTGACCACATATAAATTGCCATCAGGACCGGATGCAACTGACGTTGGATTGCGGAGTCCCCCACTGCCGGATGAAACAAAATCAGCGATATATGCTCCTGTGGAAATGTCGAAACGTTTGATGCTGTTGGTTTTTTGGGATGCGATAAGTAAATCCTGAGCACTTGCATTTGAAATCAGAACAAATCCAAGCATCATTAACAATACAAGGGCATACAATTTTATAGTACTGGCACCGTTTACCCACTTGCCAATCCCCCTTTTGGGAAAGTACTCACCAATTCCCCCTTGGAGGGGGTTAGGGGGATTGACTTCTATTCTGCCATCTTGATCCAAACAATCTGTGTTAAATACATTCATTCAGTTCACCGTTATCCTTATCAATCCCATTTCTCCAAGAAGAATCAACGCCTACTTACTTCAACACCAGCACTCCCCAGAGATTTGGAGCTCCTTTAAACATTCCACCGACTCTGGTCCAACTCGTAGTCTCCTGCCCACCGGGCCGGTTTCTGGCTATCTCAAATCTGAGTCTCCCGTTTGCCGGGATAGCCCCTCCACCGTCAGCATCGATTGGGATAATCACTTCTAGTTCCCATCCCCCATTGATCTGCTTAACTTTGGATACAATATCCGCGTTCCATCCAGGGTCAAAATCTCTCATTCCTACACTCAATGCATCATATACAGTTCCTGCAGAGTTGATCATAAGCTGGACAGTCCTGTCGGAATCAGGTCTAGTCCAGAATATTTCAATCGAATCCTGCAGCCAAATCGTAGATTCATCCCGACCTCCTTTAGATATCGTAGACTTTTCCGGTGTAGGTTCACTACACGTGATCCTCAGGTATAACCGCTTTCCGTTCCACAACAATCTGGTAAACGTATTCGCGTTAGCTTTCTGTCCAGTCACATGGTGCACAAATGGACCGATCTTAACAGCTTTAGTCCAATCAGCTTCGGATATCGAAACTGACTTCACCCGGGGAACAATCACCTGAGGAACTGCAATCTTGGCCATAATCTTGGTGTTCTTCGAAGCAAGCTGCTTTGTAAGTCCCTGGTTGGATACTTTGAAGGCTTTCCAGTAATCATCGTGGGTGTAATCTTTGTTGTGTGCAAACTCACCTTTTACACCATCTCCAAACGCTGCTGAACTCCATATCCAGTATCCGGCACTCGTTGGAGCCGCTTCTTTGACCAGATCAGGCAGCTGCTGAGGCTTCACCGGTTGAATCCAAAAGCCAGGAACATACAGCGATGGATACCCGAGACTCTTCAACTGCATCAGCCTGCCCTGCACTCCGCTCAGATTCCCCTGGTATTCCAATTCAGAGAAAATAAGTGATGGCATAGTCGATGTTCCAAATCCACGTGAAAGTCCTGCAACACTTTCAGGATCAAGCAGGTTGCCAAAGATGAAATTCGGCTTGATTGCATGGACCCGTTTTTCTATACCTTTTAAGATGCCCATAACCTCAATCTCCTGCCAACGAGCATATTCCATAGCAAGTCCATTCCCGGCAATCCATGAAGCACGACTGTTGATATCCACACCCGCCGGGTCAAGTCCACCGATATGCTCTTTAGCATATCTACTCCAGCATGTCTCACAGTAGCAAGGACCGGTAAACCTTGTGGCATCTCCACCATACATCTCCATGTCAACAACAAGTCCGGTCAATCCAGCCTTAGCCGCAATCTCTGCTCTGTCACCAACTACTCTGTTCCAATACTCAACGGAAAGAGGGCAAGGAGTATGAGTCCAACGAGTGCCTCCACCAGGTTGATATCCACCAAATTGCGTATTGCCATAACGCTCATCACTCCCATAAGGCATACTGACAAAAACGTGCAGTTTGCGCTCTTTCTGAACAAGTTCCCACGCTTTCATCTCCGCTGGAAATCCCTCGGCAGAGTGCCACTTATACATGGTATGGAAGACTACAGTGTTGAAACCGGAGTTCACAATATTATCAATCAGTGCTTTGTCTTTCCACTGCTCCGGATAACAGAACATTGCCCGAATCCTGTATTTAAATATCCAGTCAAACGCATGCGAGATCTTCCCGATTTTCACTGGCTTAACATCAGGAACATGCTTTATAATCCGAATTGATTTTAGTATCTCGTTACCAGATGCCGGCACACCCCAAATGTTGATCTCACCGATCTTCATAACCTCCCCACTCTGCATTGCGCTGTTCAACTGGACACGCACATACCGGGCGAGTTTATTTATTTCACCTGTGAAAACAGGATATTCCGCTCCTGGAATCTCACCAGGCAATACAGGATTCCAGGTTTGTCCTAATGGCTCCCAGGCTGCATCGGGTCCAGCTTTAATCCAAGTTTCGAATGAGTTCAAATATGACCGGGTACCGATGACATGCCCTGCAGACCAGACAATTATCCGATCTACATTCCATTGTTTCCCCAAATCGAACTCAGCAGTAATAACCTTGGAAGCATAGTATCCTGCAAACGTAGAGACAGATGATGTCGGGTTACCGTCCACCAGTGTCCTACCGCTCGGGTCACCGGAGGCTGCAATATTGTCATCTACATTTGCATTCCTGTCGTCAGTATGTTTGGACGTAAGTGTATACTTCGCGTTTGCCGAAGTCGCTGCATTGACAGCGCCTTGAGGCTTCTCAGGGAGTTTCGTTAAAGTTGCAAGGTCACGGGGAGCAACCGGAATCAACCCACTTGCAGGAGCATCAGTTGCTACCGCTCCAGTTGCATCTCCATCAATCTCCACTTCACTGACACCCATTATCGGAGAACCGCTATAACAGAGTATTTCTACATATCGCCCTTCAACTGAAGACCCCTGCCATGTAAACACTCCATCAGTTGCAACGAGATTCACACTCGGTGCTGCTACCAGACCATCCATAGTGCTTGCAATCTTTGCGGTTATCGAATCCATCCTGTACTGTGTTCCTGAAACAGTCCATACACGTATCTGGGATATCTTTGCAGTTCGTCTCAGATCAAACCGCAGTGTCATCCGTTTATTCATTTGAGACCAGAACCAGGACTCTACATTACCGCTATCCTGCTTACCGTCAGCCAATATATCAGCTCCCTGCCAGCAAGGAGCATCCACCCATCCCTCTTTAGCTGGAGTAGAATTCGTGCCAGGAAGTATCTGTCCAGGATAAATATACCCCGAGCAAAACGCCGAATAAGCCGCGCTCTTAGCCAGATTCTCCGCATTTACAACTATACTCAGACAAAACAAAAAACCCGCTAGAATGAAAACACTTATTAATCTCATATTCCAGTTATCTACTCCATAAAAAAGGCTTGGTGAACATTATATAAATAAGTTCTAAACCACTGCTTCAATCCCGCATGCAATTTCATTCCCATTTCCGTGTATTCAGTGTATTCCGTGGTTAATAAATCCCTTCTGCAGGAGCTCCCGATAATCCAGTACAACTACTTGTTCAGAAAGAGCTTTACGAAGATACTTTGCTGAAACCTCTCGTGGCAGACAACCGTTAGCTTTCGCCAGCGCTGCAGATGTTCCCGCTGCCTGGCCGATTTGCATCATAGTACGGGTCAAACGGCAGCTTGCTCCAGCTATGTGTGTAAAACTGGCACCGCGGCACGCCACCAGCAGGTTCTGCCAGCCTTTTGGAATGAGGCACCTGAATGGTATTCCGTATGGTTCTTTCGGTTCCGCACATCGATTGCTCTCTGTGGTATTATGAATATCAACAGCATGATCGGCGATAGCAATTATATCCGCATGAATCTGCTGCGTAATTCCACCCAACACATCCTGTTCAGTCAGGACATACTCACCAACTACTCTGGGACCTTCTCTTGCACCCACTTTGGGAGCAATCCACGAAATCCCACAACCTGTAAACTCCGGCCATGCCTGCTGCGTCCATCGCCAGTGAGCCCAAACTCTTCGAACACACTCCTGGTAAGCGTCACCTGCTGCCATCCCATAGTAAACCTCACCTTCCATTGTAGGAAGCATATTCATGTTCCAGTCGCCATTGGGATATTCAACAACATTAGCTACAGGAAACTGATCAGTCCACCAGCAATCAGTCGGCAAAAGAGAAGGTGGAGTCAGCCATTTAGATGAATCACGCGACACTCGATATACCAGTGAAACCCCATTGGTCTCAGATGAAGCAACCAGCGGAGCATCAGGTTCACCAAACTCATCCTGACTCTCGGTACCAAACATCATACGGCAGCCAGCTAAAGCACACAGCGAAGCATCTCCAGTGCTGTCTATCCACACATCCCCTATTACATTTATATATGCATCACTGCGCTGGATTTTACAAGTCCGGATTTTTCCGCCATCTGTCGAGATATCTACCAGTTCAGAATCAGCCCAAACATCACAACATCCTGTCTCATCCAGCATATCCCTGACTACTTGTGAAAATATTTCAGGCTCAAACGGTAAACCATGCCAGGTTTCACGACACATAGTTTCGTCAGCAGCATATCCCCTTGTACCATATCTCCGGAGTGTATCTGCATATGTTCGATCAGAATCAACAATGAACTGTCCACCTGGAAATGTCGGAGCACCATCCTTAGGCCAGCAGCAGTGATTATAAACCGAGTAAATCCCAACAGCATCAGGAATCTGAGCCAGACGCTCATATATATCACGAGATATCCCGGTCCCGCTGACACCCATCTCCCATATGCTTACACCAGATAGAACCGCTGTTCCCCCGACCTTATTCTCACGTTCTATTAGCAGTGTTCTCACACCCAGACGTGCAGCCGTAAGAGCCGCAGCAATCCCTCCAGCACCAGCGCCTACAACTATCAGTTCATAATGTAGATCTTCCAAAACAGCCTCAAACCGTATCTTCTATCTTAGTATTATGCATACTCATCTACTCCTGCACTGTAAGCAGGTAAGGATAATCGGTAGTTAACAAAGTGAGTTTCAGCGCATGTGCTGCACGGGAATCAATCCTGACAGGTACTTCCCGGTCAGTTACGGGGTCGTAAGCCGAAACCTCACACTTTTTCCCATCAATACCGGAGACCTGGATTGTAAACTTCTCAGGGACAAGATTATTCCTGATATCGCGTGTCATCACATAATACGGAATGATGAATCGCTTGTTATTTACCTGGAATGGGAGAAATGTGAATACGTCTCTATCGAAAAGATTTGGATGAGCTGTGGTTCCGTCACCGGCAAACTGGTAGTGGTCGTGTATATCCGTTATCGAATCGACATGGAGACGTCGTGTAGATTTCGGCTTTGAATCCAGGTGTTCTGACATCTTGTTAACAATTCGCTTTATGACTTGGAGAGAAGGCGACACATACATAACATCATCTTTGGGGTATATATTATTTAATCGACTGTAACTGATAAAATTGTCATTCACAATACCCAGCCACTTATCCTCCGCACATGCAGCATATAGATATAGTCTTTCAACCCCTTTGTTAATATAGAAGCAGAAATATCTGGCAGTCGTCTTAGCTTTCAGTTTCAACGCAATCTTGAGGTCTGTGATTCCGATCTCGTTTGGTGCGGTTCCCACTTCAGTGATCCACATTGGGCAGGCAACTACCTTTCCATTAACCACCCTTGCATCTCTCCCGTGCTTGACTCCATATATATCTGTCACAATCGGAGCCATGTCGCGGATGCTGGTCTCTGTCTGAAGTGCAGTGCAGTAATATTCAGGAAAGACAGCGGAATATCTCGGGACGAATCCAGACTTATCCGCTTCCAGCACCGCATTGATATTATCGCCTTTGTAGTCATCTGCAGGATAGTTCTTGATACCCGCATAAGGATGATGGCTGAGACTGGAAACACGTTCGGGTTCATTCGATGATGCAGGCCAGGGGATAGTATTTGAAAAGCCATCGCAGATTTCAACTCCCCGAAAATCATTCGGGTGAGCGTTAACACAATCGACTGTGGCTTTGACTATATTTGCCCAGACAGTGTCCTGATTATAACGGTAAGCTGGTGGGTTGTAATAATTATTGATGCCTAGAAAATTCGAACCAAAGCTTAATTCATTCCAGATCTCGATATCGAATCCTTTATCACCACTATTTGCGGTACCTAGAACATCCGTGACGTATTTTACAGTTGTCTCAACATATCTCTGCCAGCCTGCCATAGTCTTTTTGTAATCATCGGTATCAGGAGGACAGAAAGGTCGATATTTCAGAGTTGCCATCAGGATCTTCTTGCCTGCATCACCCAAATCCACAGGCAGCGGTTTCGACAAACTGACAGTATTCCCTTGAATACCGGTAACCAGAACTTCACATGCCCAATAATCGGTCAGATTGCATATTCCACTGAATCCCGGGAGCAGTTCGTTTGTATATGCGAGTTCAATCCTGGTGTCACCTTTCTTTGCCGGTGATGCCAGAATACCATCGAAAAACTTGAGAGGCCCCGGAAGACCCTGATGTGCATTCAACAAAATGAGTGGGCGTATATCGTTCTTCCTGCATGCCAGAACAAGCCTTTTGAGGTTGTCATTATGTATAAGCTCATCATCAAACGCCAGATTGCCCCAGCTGATCTCGATCCTGGCATGCTTGACTCCATGCTTTGCAAGCATCTGTGCGATTAGCTCCGGATTATCTCCTTTGTCAATATGCACATCGAAATTGATACCAATTGAGTTAATGAACTTACCAGCGGGAACAGTTTCAAGATATGCCCTCCAGGGCTGTGCCCAATGTGAATGTGACCCGAAACTGATCCTGGTCAGATAATCCGGATTAACATATGGCCAGGAGAGACTTCCGGCATTTGATATTTGAACAGGAAGCAAAACAGCAAAACAAGCAAGCACAATACGTATGGTATTTGTGTTTTGGTTCATAGGATAAACTGCTCCGTGGACACAAATCTCAAGGCTGTCCTGTTGGAATACTAAGTGAATAACTATGGATTGTCAAATAACATATCTCGACTTAGTGCCTTTACAATTCTTTGTGAATTATCTCATTCTCCGTTCCGTGTATTCAGTGTATTCCAGCGTAAATGCATTTACACCTGTGGTTGTTATCCCTTCCATGCATTGACTGACTAACTTTGCAGGTGCTAGACTTTCCACAATCCTCATTCGAAAGGTATATGCATGAAGTCTATATTGGCTATCCTTGCTATTCTGGTTACATTCTCAGTTTCATCGTAATCATGCCAGGCAAAATCTATTACTCTAGCTGCAAATTTCATCTCAGACGCAGTCATTGTAGAATGACAAATTGCAGTGCTCAATGATCACAAAATGTATTCTCACTGGACGGAGGATTTGATATGAGGCATCGATATACTTTGCTTGGTGCATTGTGGGTTCTGTTCTTTTCAAGCGCAATTGGTTTTGCAGCAGACGATGGACTTATATTCCACGCATCATTTGACGGAACAACCTCCGCGATCAAAGCTTCCGGACGTCCTGACAGCAGAACTCCTCATACTACTGATATATCATTCATAGACGGCATCTCAGGAAAAGCTATTGTCCTGAACAACAATTCAATTACCTACAACCAGCAGTCCAATATCAATAAGAATCGCGGCACTGCAATGTTCTGGATCAAGCCCATAGACTGGGATCCAAAGCAGACCACAAACGGTTATTGCTGGTTCTTTTCAGCCAATCTGGGTGGTGGAGATGTCGATAGAATCCAGTTCTTCAAACTCCCAAACCCAATCCTGTATTTCATGTTCGGAGAGAAGAGCAAGATTCAAACCATCGTAAAGTCAACTGAGGATTGGTCACAGGGAGAGTGGAAGTTCTTTACCATCTCCTGGGATGAGAACTGGATGAAGCTGTTTGTCGACGGAAACCTGATCACTAAGCTCAAGACAACACCGGATCAGATCCCAAACAACACCGGAGATGAAATCCAGATTGCCTCTACCAAAGCCACGGCATTTGATGAACTCCGCATATTCGACAGACCACTGACAGAAGAGCAAGTTAAGGACTACTACCTTACAGATTCCATCAACATCAAAACTATTGGTTCATCAGAAGAGACTGCACCTGCCATAACCCAGGATGATATGAAGGCTCATATTGTCGTCCCATTCACATCCAATCCTCCTGTTATAGATGGTCATATTGATGCTGGCGAGTGGGATTCAACGAGCATAATCACGGGATTTCTCAAGATTCCGCAGCTCGAATACACGCCTCGTCAGACAGTAGTCAAAGCCTGTTATGATAAGGACAACATATACTTCCTGATCTCAAGCAAGCTGGACGGTCAACCAGTAGCTAAAGTCAGCACCCATGATGGGGCTGTCTACACAGATGATTCATACGAGATTTTTCTGACTCCAGGTTCCAGCGCAACTAAAAAAGCCGTATACCAGTTTGTACTAAACAGTAAAGATGCACATTATGAATCACAGAATAACGATCCATCGTGGGATTGCAACTGGATATCCAAAACATCCATTACAAAAACGACATGGATAGCTGAAGTAGGAATTCCATTCAAGGACCTGGTTGCAGTTCCCTCACCAGGAGATACCTGGCTATTCAACCTCGGAAGGAACTGGGACACTCCTCCTGTGTTCACGAACCCGACTCTCATCCTGGCCTACAACACTGTTGATGGCTTCATGAGCATGACATACGGGAACAAGAATGAATATATTCAAAACTACCTGCTGCAAAAGCTGAGCAGCAGGATTGCTAACACTACAGGCCAGTTATCTGCAGCCACATCGGGTAAGTATGTTATACAATCCAGAATCAAGAAGTCAGATACCGACCTTACAAATAAGACTGGCCTTATCTCATTCGACAGCATTCCCGGAAAAATCATATTCGAAGAAGACAAACAAGCTGAATTGAAAAACGGTGAAGTATGTAATTATGCTTTCGCGAAAAAGATGGATGATAAAGGCCTGTTTTTCATCCAGACTTCTATAACCGGACCCCAGGGAAAGTTCTACAACCAGGTTGTACCATTCAAAGTGGCTGACTTGCTGGCTGTTGACCTCAATTGTCTGTCAAAAGATAAAGAGCTCAAAGTGCAATGGGAACTGACCGGTGATATTGGTCAGATTCTCGGAGTATCGGGGAACATCACCGACAACAATGGTAAAATCATACTGACAAAACCCGCTGTAAACAATAAATCTGGTAAGGGTGAACTTGTATTCGATATATCACCACTAAAACAGACCGATTATACCGTCAATGTCCAGGCCAAAGGCACTCTTACAACCGTAAATCAGTCTAAATCATTCAAATGTTATGCCGTTGCAAACTGGCTTGGATTCGAAAACAGACTGCATTGTCAGCATGTTGTTCCAAATCCATGGATACCGATTAAATCTACTGACCGTCAGATCAACACGTTACTACAGAAATACCGATTCACAGATGGACCATTCCCAACGGAGATAATTGCTGATGGAGCCCAGATTCTGTCTGGTCCGATTACATTATCTGCTTCGGTCGATGGCTCCAGTGTTCTCTTCAAAACCCAACCTCGAAAATGGACCAGCAGGACACCTGATAAAGTTACAAATGTCCAGAATCTGAGCGATAAAAACATCCGCCTCCAGGTTAATTCTTCCTGTGAGTTCGATGGAATGATGCGGTTCGATTTGTTCCTGACCCCTGCAAACAAAAACGGCACAGAACTCACTGGACTGCGCCTTGAGATACCAATCAAGCAGCAATACGCTACCTTGAAACTGCCCTATTTCGGCATTCGTCAGAAGTGGAATGTGTTCGACCTGGATTGCAGCGTGGGCAACTACTGGAGCGGCACTTTTACCCCTCATGTATGGCTTGGAAACGATGACAGAGGCTTGTCCTGGTTTGCTGAGACTGATGAGCAATTCTCCCTGGTAGATGAGTCCAAGGCAATCGAAATAATCAAAAAAGCAGGCAGAGTTGTTCTCAGAATCAATATGGTTGATCGTCCGAAACTTCTTAAGTCTCCTCTGAAATATACATTCGGAATAATGGGGACTCCCGCACGTCCGCTTGCCAAAGACTGGTTCGTCCACAGGTTTGCCAGCACCGTCAGTACAACATCAAGACCAATGATATCAATGGGATACACAGCTGGTTCGGAATATCATGCAAAAAAAGGAATCCCGTATCCAGCTAAAGATGAAGTCAGATTCAGACAGAGCCTGTCAACAGACCCTACTGTTAAGAACTTGATCTATATTACTGCAAACGGCGTAGGCTCTGAAGTCCCTGAATATAAATACTATATGCAGGAGTGGAGAAACCCGGACAACCGTGACACATGGAGTTACCTGACCAGTGGAGAGTATCACGACGGAGCCTGTCCCAACAGCACATCCTGGAGAGATTTCTTCCTGTATTCCTGTGTAAAAGCACGGGACGAATACGGCATAGATGGATTCTACTACGATTTCGGGACAGTAATGGGATGCTCTAATCCTGTCCACGGCTGCGGTTATATACATAACAAAGACAAGAGAGCCACTTATCCGATTTTCTCAGACAGAGAACTGCGCAAGAACATATATATATTGCTTTCGCAGCACAAACAGCCGTATTTCGTATACCACAGCTACTCCAACATAGTTGCTCCAATCACGTCATTCAGCAATATGACCCTTGATGGAGAGGCTTATCAGCAGAAGACCGGAGTAGTGGGCAATAAGATCACCAATGACTACTCGGAGATGATTCCAATGCCCAGGTTAAGGGCAATGTTTGGCACTCAGTTCGGCACTACACCCTATTTCCTGGCAAAATTCAACACAGAGGATGAAAAACTCGTAAAACCCACCAGAACGATACTCGCAATGACCCTGCCTTGCGGAATCCAGGTCTGGGGATTCTACTGCAATACTCCTGAACTGAATAAAGTTTATGGTGCTCAGGACCAGTTCAAGTTCGATGAAAGTACATTCATTCCGTATTGGAAGCAAAACAAAGCTTTCACAGCAGACAACGCCGATATAATTGCAGGATTCTGGAAGAAGCCAGGCTCAGCACTGGTTGTGCTTTCAAATCTCACAGGTAAAAATTACGATGGGCCCATATCAATAAATATAGTTAAGCTGTTCAAGAAAGGCAACATTCTGAGAGTAACAGATACCGCAACCGGTGAACCAATTCCGGTAGAGAACAACACAATTCGCCTAAGAATCGAATCCAAAGACTTCCGAATGCTGAAGGTTCAAGTAGATTAGTTTTAATTGGATGCATACTCGTTGGGAGGCTCTGCGGCCTCCCGACTACTAATGAATTTTCTTAATCCTGCATGGAGCTCAATTGTTACTTGACCAGCAGCACAAGACCTACAGCAATTGCCCATGGCAGTGCTTTCTTTACACTACTACTGCCGGATGAACGATCATAGTAAACTCCTATGCTGTTCCCGTTGCAGCGTTCTGTACCCTCTGGCCCTCCACCTACTGGCACATTGAGAAGAGTAGCTTTATCAGATCCAGAAGCTTTAGAATTCCACCATGCCATAGTAGTAGAACCACCGCCATCCATGTTAATCCCGGTGTATGCTCCATAGTATTTCAACCACTGCCCCACTTCTTGAGTAGTAGCACCTATTGACGCCGGCTGCCTGCCGTCAATTGTCAGGAAATACACATATCGCTTATCCTGAGCAATTCCGATTCCGGTCCGGGGATGGATAGAGTCATCACCCACTAGAGCATTTCCATCAGTCAATACAAACCCGAACCCGCTGACCGCAGTCCGGATTCCACTGATATCGGTATCAGGAGTTGTCGTCGCCATACTGACTGACCCATCCTTAGCAACAATAAATGAAGGTTCTCCACTGCCTGGAGATACCAGAGTTCCCTCCGACACCGCCAAACCCATAACATTAGTCAGAGTCTCCTGATCCCAGGGAGCAGGCCAGGGCGAAAACGCATCGCAATTGATTGCCACAACAATCTTTTTGTTGCCAGCTTGAGACTTTCGCATAAAATCTCTAGTCCGTTGACGTCTAGTCTCTGTTGTATCTGCTGCCCACGAATCATACCGGGGACTCGTATAGAACTTCAGTCCCCGGGTCTTTGTATCAATCTGAAGACAATTAATATTCATTACCCTGGGAGAACTAACCGCCACATGAACCCGTCGGACTCCCGGATAAAGCTTCTCAGCCTTGTTCCAATCATAATTCCCAACCTGCCCCCAGGCGAAAGATTGAGAAACCAGCAGAACCCAAAGTATCGAACCCAAAGTAAATCGTAAAGCTTTCATCATAACCTGTTTATACTCCTGCATTCCTTACTGCTTTAATACCTACTCGCGTATTGTAGCGCATTTCGAGGATAATACTCCAATAAGTAAAGAATTCAGTCTACTGTGAACTGACCTAATGTCCGTTCGTGCTGAGTAGCGCACAGCGCGTATCGAAGATCGAATGGACTTCAAATTCTCATATAACTGAACTGTTACCCAATAAAGGTCAATCTACCTGCTGGCGCCTGCAACAATATCTCCGTAAATGTTTTTCTCCAGAATTCCTCCGGTGCCATATATGGCATTACCATTGTCATCCTTTGAGTTAGGTCCTACGCTGTAGAGTGTGTAATTATCATTGACCTTTTTGTAGGTATAGTTGCCTGATTTGGCAAATGGGTCTTGAGGAAGGCTCTTAATGTAGTTTGGTGATAATTGGGCAAGAGAAGCAGGATACTTTCCATGCTGAGTCTTGTAGGCTTTGAGGAGGAGGCTTAGAATCAACATATCATCCAGGGCTTTTTGAGCAGTATAAGTAAATATCATCCCTTTGTATTCACCGTTAATGTAGCTTTTCAGGTTCTCATTCAAAATACGGGGTATAGCAAATGACATTGATTGAAAAGGTTTACCTAACTCCTCGTCTACCTGGCCATATGCTTCCTCCATCGCTGCTAGATACCCTCTGCGGGAATAAGCCAATCCAAAGAGCTTAGTTTTCAGTTCCTCACATTTAATTACAAACTCACCTGAATTCCAGAAATCATCACTTCTGGCATTTGAACCTATCTGTTCACGCCAGTCTCGTTCATTTAGGGAACTGGCGCTATTCCACAACTCCTCTCTTTCTTTCGAAGCGCCAATAGCAGTTGCAGTAGGCATATCATTCAGGAGTTGTTGCAATCTACCCGCCAGCGTCATTGCCTGATCTGATGATAAATCCCCCATAAGCTGATACAAGTGCCTGCGCACTTTCCTTCGAGAACTCATTGCTGTATAGTAATGACTACTCCCACAATTATGTAATAGATCAATGGAAGCCTTATACTGTTTCAGATCAACTAAAGCTGCATCCCAGTTCTTCCCTTCCGCCAAATACAGCTCATACTGCAGATCCAGAAGAGGCCTTATCTCTTCATAATTTAGATGCCTTGTATCATTGTCACTCCTATATGGAATACAGCACTGTTTGCAGTTATATGCTTTCTCGAGGAGTTCAAAGGCACGCGCATTGGCGTCCAGAACTGCCTGCTTTTCTTTAGTATTGTAAGGCCTTGTCAGAGTACATTCCTGAGGTACACCCGGCGGTAGTTTTGCTATTGTCATTCCGGACATTCCAGGCATTCCCATTCCCATACCCATTCCAGGCATCCCACCACCCATACCTGGCATGGGTGGCATACTGCCTTTTGCACCTGGCCCACCGATCATACCCGTACCTGCCCTTCTATATATTGCAGGATCGCAAGGGGGTGCATTTAATAGTGCTTCTGTAATCTGCATTTTGCAAACAATAGCTTTGGAAGCTGCAAGATAGTAATCGTAGGCGTTAGATTTTGGCAGCTTGATAGGAGGAGGATTATAGGTTACAGGCAGACTGCTGAAATGCAGCCATATGGAAAAGATAATTCCATACATAGCAAGAACAACTGCAATTGCCAGCATTCTCAGAAAGAAACCATTAGCACTTTTCTTATCCATATGAACACCTTATCTGTAAACAATCTGTTTACCAGACTGCAAGAATGTCTATTCCATATGGATATGAATCAGTTTGTGCCCACTTTGTTCCCACAGACAGGCACATAATTTATCCTGCATTATTAAACCACGAAATACACTGAATACACGGAAATGGCATTTCAAGCTTACCTTATAGTATTCCGGATTCCTCGATAATTGCTGCAGGATCATCATGCAAGTCAATATACCAGTATCATATATGATCCTATTCCCTTTTCCGTGTATTCCAGTGTAAATGTGTTAGCATTTACACCTGTGGTTGAAAACAAAAATCATTCCAGATTCGATTCCAGATACACCGGCTGTGTCGTCAATTTCAGTGGTTTTAAAGGCATTGCAAACCCGTACATATCGTCTGCCGTTTCTCCGGATTTCAACGTGATATCATGTTCTCCATCCGGAACCCATACGACTTCGATTCTTCGGTTACCTTTCATATAGATTAAAGAACGCATTCCACTGCCACGACCACCCTCGCTTACTAATCTGGCTCCGTCAAGTCTATCTTCTAAAGCCGAAAAAGCTGCCATAGACAACGTCGGACTGCCACCAGGTTTCAACAGAGAAAACGAACCGAACTCTCCCCCCCAGAATGAAAACCACAGGAGCCTGTCCACTGTTCCAGAGGAAGAAGATTCCAGATACATCTTCACCAAATCTTCAGCTGCTTTTGGTTCACTCACCCCCCAGTCAGGCGATATGAAATCATTCCGATAAGGTTGCCCGACCTCATCCAGCCAGAGATTCTGCGTTCCTCCATATTTGGTTATCAGAGCCTTTGCAGCCAGCAGTCCATCGCGGAAAGTGCCAACCTGGGACGTTGGATTGAGGATATCAAGCGGAAACCGTTGGTCAGGGCTGTGAGGGCAAATATATGGGTGCATTCCCACTGCATCGCAGTATTTCAATGCGCCTTCTTTGAAACAGGTTTCAAGGAATGAAAGGTCAAGACCGCCAACACTGCATCCCAAGGTCTTGGCTTCAGGATCGGCATTTTTTATCGCTATCTGTGATACACGCAGCAGTTCAACATATGCCTTCGCATCTCCCCTTGGATGCCAGTATTTAGAAAGATTCGGCTCATTTGCAGGTATCCACCATTTGACGCTTCCCTTATAACGGCTCACCACCTGAAAAATAAACTCACTCCACTTTGCCATATCCTCCGGAGGGTAATGCTCTTCGTTGCCGCCGACTTTGACAACTCCCCTACCCGCCCACGATGGCTGAGGGTTCTCCCACATAAACGTAGGAATAAGCTCCACATGATGCTTATTTGCCCATCGCACTATCTCATCATACTTGTCCCAGACAAATCGTCCATCCGCTGGCTCTATCTCAGCCCAGTCAAACGGAATCCTGAACGAATGTACCCCTGCAGCCTCAGCATGACTAAAGAAACTTTCTCCGTCTGTCGGGTTCGTATAACATCCCGCCGCTCCAAACAACTTCGACTGCTCAGAGGTCACAGGCGATGAAGACACAACTCGAATCCAATCCGCTCCCTCACTGACCAGTTTTTGACCTGATTTCAAGTAGAACTTAATTCTATAAAATCCGGGTGCAATCAATGGTTTTAGTGCTAACATAGGCCCAGCCTTAGCAGATGAACCTGGACTCATCGATCCGTCTGCAACAACCGCTCCACCGGGCTGAGAAACAGTATAAGACAATTTCGCGGCAACTGGAAGTGACCCAGGTATAACCAGAGATAAACTTACAGCGTTATCTGCAGGCACACTGTTAAACACAGGCATACCGCCCTTGATGCATATAGGAGGAAGTGGCTGGCCATCAAAATGCTCCAGTGACAACGTATCTTTGTCCAACTTAAGAGGAACAGTTGCCTTTGCGGAAGCTGCTATTTCCCTGTCTGTGCGCTGGATTTTTGACAACCGAAGCTCATCCACTGCTGTATCTGCAAATCGATTTGACTGCAATGTCCATGCATGATTGCCCACAACTACATCCCCACACAGCATAGCCGGAGCACCTTTGAAATCATTGCTTGAAATCAATTTACCATCCACGTAGAGCCGCATTCCACGTTCACCCCAGGATACAGCCAGATGGTGAAGTTCTCCTTTTTTCCAATTCAACTCAGGTGTAGCCAGAATATGTTCCATCTGGTTGTTCATCATAAAGGCCAGTCGGCCTGGTCTGATATATATAACAAACAGACTGCCATTGAGCCCTGTTATAAATGGCTCCGCCTGCATCACTATCAACCCGGCAAAATCCTGGATCTTTGATGTATCAACCTGCGGGGATATCCAGCACTCGATAGTTCCCTGCTTCCACTGGAGATTCCCGGTCCCAAGCTTGTCCACATTTATCGGTACTGCTGCAAGTTCTCCCGGAGAGTTAGCAAGCACAGCCTGCCCGAACTTACCTTTGACATATGTAGTTCCGGCTGTAATCCGTGCTCCGGAAGCCGAAGGTGTACCTGTTTCCAGGAGTGGTATATAAGGTTTGGGTTTCTCTGTCTGGAAATCCGAACTGATTTCGTAGTCGTCCATCCAAAGCGTCCGTTCGACTCCTGCGCCCGGCATAAATCCAGCTGCATCCGCCACAATCAATGTGCCAACCTGCTCCAGGTCCAACACCCCATTTTCGTCCTTGGAATCGTTACTCAATGTAAATGCAGAAAAGGGCAGCTCCGCGTGCAACCAGTCATTGGCCAGTGTCTGGACCGGTCGCATATAGGCTGAGCCATCTTTCTCTACCAGTCCCAGCACAAGTGTCGCAGCAGAATCAGTTTTCAGCCAGACACGCACACCTCCTCCTATAACTCCGTTGACCGGGTGAACTATACCGGCGATCTTCCCCTGCTCTGTTTTATAATGGATCTTCAGTGAATGCTTCCCAACCTTCACATCCGCAGTTTCATCCGTCAATGAAAGGGTTTCATCTCCTGCTGTAGCACTAGGGACAGGTACCCACTCTTCTGTCGTCTCTTCAAATGTATATTTAACAGGCTGCGGTTTCGCACCAAGCGACCGAAACACCAGCAGCAAGGCTACAACCACAATTGCCAATATTATAATCCGTCGCCGTCTCATCTGAAGCCTCCGTTTTAAATGATGAAGTATGAGTGATAAATGATGAAGAAGGGGAATCCGGAGTAAAAATCCAGAGAATATTTAACTTTCCATTTTCCGCTTTCCATTTTCCACATTGTCAATTATCAATTGTCAATTGTCCATTGGCTTTCAGCAGTAGTTTATTGAGTGCAGGCGTTTTATCCAGATCAAACTGGAGGGGGTTCTCTCCGCCAGTCAACCAGTAGAGTATGATTGGAAACTTAGCATCTACAGCTTCCTTAATCACATCTGCAGTAAAGGGACTAACCGATTCTGGAGTTCCCGCATAAGCCTCACCGCCGGTCTCCCCTATGTAACCAGGCTTCCCAATCCGGTCGCAGATTTTCTTGAGATCTCTAAGCGCTATTGCTGAGTTCTTATTCTTATTCCCAAATCGCAGGTTGTCTATACCAGGATAGTAATGTAATGATATTAAATCTACAGGATCAGGGGTTAGATCCCGGATATAGGTTTCCGCCTCTTCAGGAGAATCCCCCGTCCAATCACCCTTACCGTTTGCCAGCCTGAGATGCTGAGCCGCAGGACGAGGTGCACTTTGTCCGGTTGAAACAAGATGATTTTTATCGATGCTCTTGATCAGCTTAGCCAGATCTCTGGTAAATGGGATCATCTGATCACTTGTATAATTATCACGTCTGACCCTCATATATGCAGCACCTGATGCAACAAGGTTCAATTCACTGAACCCATAAGGCCGCATAAACTCCAGGTCGGCGCCCAGGTTCAGCTCATTTCCAATCTCCCAAAACAAAATCGTCGGATCATCTTTATACCGTTCAACAACCTGAGAGACATACAAATCCAGGTATTGCCGCGATTTCGAATCCTTATTTGTCAGCAAATCCTGCATGGTCTCATTGGCCATATCGGTAAACAGATACCAGTTCCAGACAATAGTTGGTATGAGCTTGATATTGTTCTCTCTAGCAACTGTTACCGCTGCATCCATGCGTTTCCAATATTCCGCAGAAGGCCACAGTTCCATCTCTTGGGGATAGAACCCTACCATACCAGCACGAGTTAATGAAAACCCACGCTTAGACATATCCCGGATATTTGCTGCAGCTTTCTCTCCATCCTCCATTAGGAACTGGCGGAACAGGTCATACTTGACCACTGAAACTGCCCGAAACGGTTTCCCATCCAGCAGCAGTTGGGTTCCACTCCGCTTGAGAAAAACAGGTTTGCCAGAATCCGCAGAAATAGCCGCTGTCAAAGGACAAGCGGACAGCAATATAGACAAAACAATGCTACACATTAAGGATTTCATGAGGGTATTATACATCGTGCGGCATTTAATGTATAAAAAGAGGAATTGATGAATGAGTTCAGTTTACTGTAAAGTGACCTAAAGCCCGTTCGTGCTGAGTAGCGCAAAGCGCGTATCGAAGTACCACACCTCAATCATACAAGTATGAATCGACTTTAAATTCTTACAAAACTGAACTCTAACGAATTGATTTATTCTGTTTCAGAACATGCACCGCATGCACGACAGCTTTCCAGCTTGCACGGACCACTGGGGATTCCTTGAATCGCCATCTGATATTCTCTCCACAGATACTCCTTGCTTATTCGCATATCAATAATGTCCCAGGGGAGATATTCATCTTCTGTCCGTTGCCGATATATATACTTCTGAAGGTCAATTCCTGTTTCACGTATTGCAGAGGTGTAGTCACCACTTATGGCAGCAGATTCTATCATTCCTGCAAAATCCCGATCCCCCCTGGCCAGCAGTCCCTGCACATATGCAAGCCTGGGAGACTCGCCCCCAAACTCAACATTTCGCATACCGCTCACACCATTGCGGACTATTGCATATCTTCGTTTGAGGGTTTGAGGAGATTCCATCGGATGCCACTGGAACGGAGTAAAAGGTTTTGGCACAAAGCTACTGACAGATATCCCGATTTTCATCTCCGGGTGCGATTTATATATCATTTCAGTCAGATGGACAATCTCTTCGACATCTGCGTCTGTTTCCGTCGGAAGACCTATCATAAAGTACATCCTGAACTTCGGAACACCTGCGTTACTCACCATATCAGCGGTTGAGAGTATCAGCTCATTGGAAACTTCCTTATTTAGAACTTTACGCAGTCTCTCACTCCCGGCTTCAGGAGCAATGGTTATAGTCCTGACACCGGCTGATTTCAGGAGTTCACACGTATTATCGTTGAGGGTTTCCAGCCTGATACTTGAAAGTGTGAAGGTGCCTCCATGTGCATATATAGAGCTGCAGTAGTCCACTGCGTCAGGATGATCAAACACCGCAGCACCAACCAACCCCTGCCTCTCCGAATTGTCCCGATCCTCTTGAGACTTGCCCAATTGCATCCATCTTACCGGTCTGCCGATGTGTCCGGCGACGCAAAACCTGCACCTGCGGCCGCAGCCTCTGGCGATCTCCACAAGTCTGGCTTTTCCGAACTCAGCATCTTCAGCCAGTATATCGGATACTGCGCCAGTATCGTCCTTATAGACAGCTCGGGTTACGTCTCGCGGGTAATGTGGAACATAAACACCAGCCAATTCAGACATTGATCGTAAACGCTGATCTCTTGTATTCTCAGTAGTATCCCTAAGCAGATCAATTAACCCCGGCAGCACCGGTTCGGCATCTCCTACAACAAAAGCATCAATAAACTCCGCCATTGGCTCCGGGTTGAATGTGGCACATGGTCCACCTGCAATTATTATCGGATGGGATTCGGTTCTCTCACTGCTGCGTGTTGGTATGTGTGCCATTTGAAGCATACGAACAGCATTGGCATAGTCCATCTCAAATTGCAGAGAGAATGCGACAACATCGAATGAGGAAAGCGGAGATAAAGATTCACAGGTAAGCGCCTGACCGTCGGTGCGGTTGAGTTCAGCAATATGTTCAGTGTCCGGCAGAAAAGCTCTCTCGCACGATAGATCACGCTGCCGCGCAATGATGTTTACTACCCATTGAAACCCCAGAGAGGCCATTCCTACCCGATATGTATTTGGAAATACTACAGCAACTCTCAACTCACAGGAAGATGGACGAAGAAATATACCATCCTCAGATTCCACACGGGCACGCAAGACTTCTCTGTAGCTAATAGGATTGTTAGAAGCCGAATGCCGGGTTTTCATCTAGATATGTACTCGAGCCTTGTATGCATATGGGAAGTAGTAATCAATACCATTATAGCATCTATAGAGCAAGCGCTAATCTTTATCTGGAGAATGGAAAGAGTTCAGTCTACTGTGAACAGACCTAAAGTCCGTTCGTGCTGAGTAGCGTAAAGCGCGTATCGAAGTATGAAAGGACTTGAGATTCTCACATAACTGAACTGCTACGGAGAATGAGTCTAGGGGATTGATCCAATAACATTACGGGGTTTGGTTCATCTTTAATGACCGACCAAACCCCATAAATACTAAATATAACTAAGGAGTCGGTGGTGCAGGTGGAAGTTCCGGAACATTGTTCTGAGACCCTTTGTTAGGAACGATCCTCTGAGTAGGTGCCGGTAGAGGGGTATTATCAATGAGTGTATTGTTGATCTTGTTAGTCTTATTCAACTTAGCCACCCAATCTCTAATCGGCGTCTGAATCTTGCGACCCAGAATCTCGTTTGTCAGCTTCTTTTTCTCTGCAGGAGTTGCTTCTTTACCAGTCTTCTCAAGTTTGATAAGGTGATAACCAAACATACTTGCAACTGGTTCACTTACCTGTCCGGGCTTAAGAGCATAAACAGCATCTTCGAACTCTTTGACCCAGGCACCTTTGGTGCTCCACTCAAGTAGTCCACCATTGGTCTTGCTGCCATCATCCGAAAATTCCTTTGCCAATTTGGCAAAATCTTCGCCAGCTTTGACCTTTGCTGCTACATCTTGAATTCTCTTGAGAGCGATCTCTTTTTTCTTGGCTTCGTCCGGTTCATCCTTTGGGAACATAGCAAGGATGTGGCGAACCAAAACATACTGTGCCAAGTCATCATCGGTGACTTTGACAGTCTTGCGTGCAACTTTCTCAGCTAATAAATTCATTCTCAGATCGTTTAATACCATGATCTTTGGCCATTTTCTGGCTTTGACCATATCATCGAACGATTTGAAATTACTGGTCTGTGCTGTTTCCAAAGCTTTTGCATCAATCTCTGCCTGAGTTACAGTAACTCCTTCTTTTTTAGCTCCCTCTTCGATCATTTTCTGGTTCAGGATATAGTTGAGAGCATTAGGAGCATCAAAATACCACAGAGTTTCAATTAATTCATCTTTGGTGACTTTTACGGTGCCAACTGTTCCGACAACCGTTTTACCTGGTGATTGCCACATCTTTTTTAATACGGCTTGCTGGTCAAATGCCGGCTTTGCAGCAGGTTTAGCCGTCTGTGTTGAACCTGGCTGTGCAAATAGAACTGCTAGAATTGCCATCAACACAGGTATTAGTACTTTATGCTTCATATAGTCAAAATCCCCACTTTCATTATCTAACAAGATGTTACTAAAAATCCGGTCTATGGTCAACTATTTACATATACTGCATCTTATACCCAAATATGTAAAAGTACCCAATGCTGATACGACAATTTTCCTATTGTTGTTCCATTGTAAGGTAAAACTATATAATACAGTAGAATTTGGTTTATATATTCACTTTTTTTGCCGACAATACTTGTGGAAGCCAAAGTTAATAATGCAACAGATAATTATTGTCAGAGGTTAAATGATGTTTCGGACTATTCTGCCTATATTCGCCATTTTGGGAGTTTTGTGTTCATTCGTTGCAAATGCAATTGCAGAAGATGAAAACAATACGTTTACAATAGTCGCACCAAAGCAGAATGAAAGCTTGCTCGGAATTCCAGTCGTTCACATTGCATGGACAACTGATTTGGGGGAAGGTTTCATATACTCAATATCGTTCAGCCTGGATGGTAAAGTATTTGATATCCCCATAGCCTCCGGATTATCCTGCACCGAATATGACTGGAAATCTAATGCCTTAATAGGGTCAGTCGGATGGATCAAGGTTAAAATGATGGACTACAATGGAATGCCAATGGGAGAAAACACAGTTGCCATCAACTGGATCCCGGACAATGCCATCGTAGTCAGTAAAGCTAATCAGCGCGTATACAGGTTTATGGATGGCAAGCTCAAATACACCTTTGTATGTTCTACTGCTCTCCCACAATTTGATGGCACCGAAGGAGAGTACCGCGTCATCTCACGCGAACTAAAACACTGGAGCAAGAAATACGAATTATGGATGCCATATTCGGTATTCTTCTTTGAAGGGTATGCACTGCATGCCACTACTGAAGTCAGGCACCTGGGTTCCGCAGCGTCTCACGGATGTGTAAGATTACGTCCAAGGGATGCAAAAACTCTATACAACGATGTCTCCATAGGCGATAAAGTAATCGTCCTGCCTCCTAATGTTGATGTTGGATACTTGAGCAAACTAATGACATCAGCCACCATAAAGCCAGTCATCCAGACTGCCAAAGGATAACAGTTCATTGATTTGAGCATTACGTCATCCTGAACTTGATTCAGGATCGATTTGAGATTTATCCGGGTGTTGAACTTATTAGTGAATTCGAAGAATACATCTTCAGCAGGCTATCATATATTCATGTTTTCCGCTGCATGCAATCTACTGCAGTACCCACCATAAATCTCCAACAATTTCCCCCAACTCATAAGCTTTCACTCAAGAGCCTCCAGGTTGTCTAGAAGGATTTGCCTGTCTTGAAGTCGAAAACAGTACAGTGAAGTACAATATAGAATTAGTGTGGTGATATGACAGAATCTCAATTTGCCGATTTAGCCCCTTTCTACGATGAGTTGATGCTTGGGGTTCCTTATAAAATGTGGGCCAATTACCTGGAAGATCTTTTCAGGCGTTACAAAGCCAAACCGAAGTCGATTTTAGATGTCGCCTGCGGAACCGGCAATGTCAGTGAAGTCCTTGCTGACAGAGGATATAGTGTTACCGGGGTCGATCTTTCTGAGGATATGATTGAAGTCGCCAAGACCAAATCAGGCAGGGTGGATTATCACGCCCAAGGTATTGCTCAGATCAACTTAAACAGGCGTTATGATGCTGCAGTCAGTCTCTTTGACAGCCTCAATTACGTAACTAATGCCACAGAGTTGGCTGAAGGCATGCGCAAGGTATCCGATCATCTGGAAGAATATGGACTGTTTATATTTGATGTGAATACTGTATATGCATTGGAGAACCATTTCTTCGACCGTGGTTGTATGGGTAAAGAGAGCTATCCAAGATACATGTGGACCAGTGAATATGACCACTCAACTGCCATCTGCACAGTAAAAATGCTCTTTGAGGCTATGTCTGAAAAAGGAGTTGTACAGTTTAGAGAGGTACACAGGCAGCGCGGGTATTCATTGGAAGAGTTGTCCGGTATGATGGTTGATGCCGGATTTGAACTTTTAGATATCTTTACTGCGTATAAGTTTAAAAAGCCGACCAGACGGTCGGACAGAGTCTTTTTCATAGGTAGGAAAGTCAGCAAGTGATGAAAGTAGAAAATCGCAGATTATTAGTTGTTTTATGTGCTTTGGCTGTATCTGTCGTGCTCAGTTCGTGTGGTTCAAAAAAACCGGCAAAGATTGATGTCTGGAAACTCACTTCCACGAATCCCGCTGAGGAATACGGCACATACCTGGGCAACGGCTTCATTGCAACCCAGATAAAGGGTGAAGGCACCGGCAACGACAGAGGGAAATTTCTGGCCTGTTATATGGCTGGTTTATATGTCAATGAGAAACTGACTGCTATGCCAACATGGAGCGATTTACGTTTTTTTGACGGTAAATCGCGCTTTCTACTTGATCCCAAGGCCACTTACAAACAAACCCTGGATATGAAATCCGGCATATTAACAACCGAAGGCACCTGGACATCCGGAGGGAAGAATCTCAAAGGCAGCATCCAGATAATTGTCTCACGGGACAAACCGGGGATTGCGCTGTTGAAAGCTGATCTCACACCTGATTTTGATGGTCAAGTATCAGTCCAGCATATGATCACCAATGCTTCGGGATACAAACTTATACCTTGTAAAAGTTCAGATCCATCCGTCCCGGTATATGCCTGGGAGATTGCTGGAACCACAAGTAACCGCAATATCGCATGTGCCACATATCTCGGAACGGGAGATGTTCCATATAAGTCTGCTCCAGCATACGTGCACCAAGATTCCTCTGCGGTCGATATGTCTGTCAAGCGCAACTCTCCTTTCACAGCTGATCTCTGGATTTCCTGGTCCCGGTCTGCTTCTGCACAGGCAGCTTCAAGCAACTGCGTTGCAGATCTCAAAAAAGCACTACCAGCCGGAAAACCTGAGTCGCAATCTGAATCAGATTTGATTGCATCACATAAAGCAGCATGGTCCAAGCTTTGGGATGGTGATATAGTCATTTCCGGCGACCCTAATACTCAGCTGGCAATGCACTCCTGTATGTTCTATCTGTTTGAAAGCATCAGGGAAAGCAGCGATTCCAGTATTCCACCTTTGGGGCTATCAAATAATAGTTTTAATGGACACATATTCTGGGATGCTGACACGTGGATGTTCCCGGCCTTGATTCTCCAGCATCCTGAGCTTGCGAAGTCTATCGTTGACTATCGGTTTAAGACACTTCCTGGAGCCCTGAAAAATGCATCTGCAGCTGGTATGAAAGGTGCTCAATATGCGTGGGAGAGCGGTGAGACTGGTATTGAAGATGCTCCGAAGGGTATTGTCTATGTATACGAGCGACATATCAACAGTGATGTCGCACTGACCCAGTGGCAGTATTATCTGGCAACAGCTGACAAAACATGGCTCAGGACCCATGGATATCCAGTCATCAGCGCCACTGCGGACTATTGGGCAAGCAAAGCGAAGCTGATCAATGGACGATATGAGATCCAGAGTGTTGTGCCTCCTGATGAGAATGCAGGACTGGTTAACAACAGTGTCTATACTAACGCAGGGGCAAAGCTCAATCTGCTGATTGCAGTTAAGGCTGCTCAGACTATTGGTAAGACCCCTAACCCGACATGGCAGAAAATCGCCGATGCGATGTACATCCCATTCGACACCGCCGGTAAGAAGTTCATCGCAAGAGATGCCTACACCAGCCAGAAGCTCAAGCAGGCAGATCCTGAACTGGTTGTGTATCCATTGCAGCTCTTCCCATCCGCAGCTGACGAATCTGCAGTGGCCAAAAGCACCTATGAATTCTATGTCCCGAAAGTAAATGCAAATGGACCCGCCATGAGTTCATCCGTCCACAGTCTTATAGCTGCAAGGCTGGGAAACGCTGATGAATCATTCACAAGACTCAAAGCCAGCTATACCCCGTTCCTGAGAGGCAGCTTCAACTACTTCAATGAAAAGCGTTCAAAGACATATAAGAACGCATGCTTCCTGACAGGCGCATCTGGACCAATACAAGCCCTGGTGTTCGGCATAACAGGTTCACGAATGGACTACCTGGCAGCAAATGCAGACAAGAAACCTCTGGACTTCAAACCATGCCTGCCAAAAGACTGGAAGTCAGTTGAAGTAAAAGGTATCCATTGGCAGGGCAAGGTCTTCGATGTAAAAGTCGATTCAACCGGTAAAGCGACTGTCTCAAACAATTAATTACATCAACACCACTAATAACACCGTAGCCGTTCAAGGATCATCACCAAACGGCTGCGGTGTTTTTATGTACGCCTGAACTCGCCCATAGTAACATCACAGTGTTAGTGAATATGTTAAATTTCCGTTCGTCCTGAGTAGCGCGAAGCGCGTATCGAAAGATGGACGGAAATTTACTCACATATACTGAACCGCCACCGCCCCGATATTTGTAGCAAAGTACATTCACTTGATATATAATTACAGCACGTTTATTGATATACTCTGATGTAAACATATCATTCCGAGGCTAATTATGCGCAACAAGTGTAAATTAAGCGTGAACAATATGCCATTCAAGATCATATTAATCTGTTTACCTCTGGTTCTGTTGTGTTGGCTCATACTGCGATCACCTGCCCGTGGAGATTCAAGACTGGAGAGTCACAGCAGCATTGAAATTCTCAGTATATTCAAAGTTGCTAAAAAAACCGGATTCGGCCCCTCGTGGAAACTGGATTATACCGGTCATGTTTATGTATATATAACTGCTGGTGCTGGCTATACTAATATATACCTGGTCACTTTACCAGTGGAATATAGTATACTCAAGAATGATCTATATGCCTCTGTAGGAGCGAGTAGAGAGTCTATAAGTAAGTATTCACAAGGCAAGGTCAGCCGATGCTTTGCTCTAGCCGCGTTGATTGATAAATCCAAATATGGAGCAAAGCAGCTCCATAACGACTTCCTGCTTGGAGAGTTTGTCACTGAACTCAAGTCTCGTGGTTATAGACCGTATGTGTTACTGAGAGTGCCTGAATATGCCTCCTGTGAGTTTGCACACCTAAAGAAAAGCAACCTCCCCATACTGGCCCGGAATAGATACACCTGGTATAACACCACTAATATACCAAAGAATGCAATGATCAGCGTAAGTACCTCTGTATCGACTGCCTTATCTGTATTCATCTTATATATGAGGTTTATTCTGCCAGCTATTGGCATGATTGCACTTCTGATAGGGCTATTTACATCTCTCAACCGTAAATTGCCGATAAAAACCAGAACACTGGCCTATGATTGGGGAATGCTTATCTGCATTCTGACGTTTATTACCAGTACTGCTTATTATATGACTTTCCAGTCCTCATTATTTGGAAGAATGATTAATGATATCTGGTACGCAGATCCCAGAGTTCAACATGCTTTAGTGTCTTCGCTGATTAGTACCGGTGTATTGTTTATTATTATGTTGATTATGCTGCCTGTAAGGACTCGTATGTTCAGGGGATTGGATGAAGAACCGGATATTGAGGATATTGACGTTATCATTGCCCGTTTACGCAAATCCAGCAGAATTGTTATTGGGATATGCCTGGGATTTTTGGCGTATCTATTAATCGCAAGACCGCTGCAAATTGGGGGCTATTTTGGATCAGAAAGCAGTTCCAATATCTTCACACCGTTTTTTATATTCTTTTTCTTCAGATGGATGCAACGGCAGTATTATCATCCCAGTTCTCATGATGAAACCCTCACTGTTCGTGCGAAGGAACTGGCATCGAAGATGGGCGTGGATATCGATGAAGTCAGAGTAGTAACAAGCGATCTTGGCAACAAGAACGCTGGCGGCTGTTTCCGCTATGGCAAGAAAAACGTCTATATTACCAAGAAGGCTACTGAAGTGCTTTCACCTGATCAGATGAATTATTTGCTTGGACACGAACTAGCTCATTCCAAAGATGTGAAACTGCGTGGCAAGGTGATGAGCAAGCCGGAGTTATATATTATGGTCATGACTATACTCACCTCTGTATTTGTTTTCATGTTTTCATATGCCACATCCATAGTTGTTCTCTGGCTCATTGGATTTGTTTTAGCTGCTCTAACATTCCATGGTATATATACAACTGATCTTACCAGAAGGCTCGAATACGAAGCCGACATGCAAGCGGTGATTGCAGTGGGAGACGCAGATATGGCAATCTCCGCCCTTCAGGTAGTATACGAATGCCGGGCAAATAAAGCCAACCTGGAAGACGACACCGGAATTCATCCCAAACTCTCAAAACGAATTAAAGCTATGCGAATCGCAGGGGAAAAGTTACGAACTGAAAGCTGATAGTTGTGAAATAGAACGAATTGGATGGGCTATATATTGGTATGAAATCAATAGTTCTAAGACTTGGGTTGGTTGCATTTGCCTTTTTTCTGACTGTAGTGAGTTGGTCAGATTCGGATATGGGAAGAGACAAGGCTATAGATATCTATGCGATTTACAAGGCAGTAAACAATGCAGGGTTCGGTCCTGAATGGAAATACAATCGCAAAGGTAACGTGTATGTATTTGTAACCGTTGGCGCTGGATATGTGGATCTCTCGGGGATTACTTTGTATTGGGAATACAGTAGGTTTAGGAACGACTTAAATGCTGCTGTGCGCGCAAGTGGTGAATCTGTGCATGAAACTTCATACGGAGTTGTGAAACCGAGTTATGCTATCGCGAATATGCTTATCGGAAAACCCAGATATGGAGTAACGGATATTGACAACCATTTTCGGTTGGGAATGTTTGTTGCTGAACTCAAAGCCCGGGGCTGGAATCCTTATGTGCTGCTGCGAGTTCCTAAATATGCATCCTGTAAGTCTTCCAATGTAGTTATTAATAACCTGCCCACTCGTGTGCGGCCAAGGTATGTCTGGTATAACGCAACTAATATGCCGAAGGATGCAGCGATTGATGTCAGCGCTTCGGTGTCCCCTGGACTATCTGCGTTTCTTATCTACATTAAGTTCATATTGCCAGGTATTGGATTATTGGCTGCATTAGTTGGACTGTATTTGGGTCTGAATCATCGAATTCATGTAAAAACAAGATCTCTTGTATATGATTGGGGATTATTTATCGGTGTTTCAACATTAATCACTGGGATTGTGAGTGGTTGTGCTTTTCATTGTTCATTGTTTGGCAGGATAGTTGTTGATATGTGGTTAGCCAATCCCGGGAATCCCGACAATAGGTCATCTGCCGGTTTACTCTGGGGTTATGGTATACTACTTCTCACAGTGCTAATAGTGCTGTTTCTAAAGACTCGAATAATCAGAGACCAGGACGACAAACCAGACCTTGAGGATATTGATGTCATGGTTGCCCGGATACGCAAGTCCGTGAAGATTGTCGTTGGGATATGTCTGGGATTTTTCGCATTTTTATTTATAGCAAGACCATTTGAATTGTGGAACATTTATTTCAGATTCGAGTATCTTGGAGGTGTTTTGGCAGTAATTCTATCTCGCCAGCTGGAAAGATTGTGGGAACGTGATCCATATAAGCCCTTTTCAAAGCATGAGGAATTAACACTCCGTGCAAAAGAGCTGGCTATGAAGATGGGCGTGGACCTGAATGAGGTCAGAGTAGTAACTAGCGATCGCGCAAAGACAATTGTCTCAGGTTCTGCTCTTGTTGCAAAGAAAATTGTATATATCACACAACAAGCAACCGAAGTTCTTGCACCATGTCAGATGGACTTTCTTCTGGGACATGAACTGGCCCATTTTAAAAACGATCAGTATAAACAGAAGACGATGATTAAAATCGGACTCTACAGCATACTCGTTCTTGCTTTCAGCATTGCCTTCACCATAATGTTTACATACATCACATCACTTGTTGTCTTGTGGTTAGTTGGATTACTATTTGCAGCTTCTTTATTTCCATTTGTATACCTCGACGGATTTCACAGAAGACTGGAACATGAAGCCGATATCCAGGCGATATTACTAACGGGTAATGTGGACACAGCAATCTCTGCCCTTGAAACTATGTACGGCAGCAACTCCAAGGTAGATACGGATGACGACACTGGAATTCATCCCAAACTCGCCAAACGGATCAAGGCAATGAGAATCGCAGGGGAGAAGCTGAACGCAGAGAGTTAATCCCATCAGCAAACAGCTATTTCACGCGTATTATCTTCAAAGCGACATCAGTAGCTATCTCCGGTAAGTGAATTCTCAGCTTGCCTTTGTCTCCAGTGACTGTCTCTTCAGTAACAACCTTGCCGGTTATGGTATCCCAAATCTGCGATTGGTATTCACCGGCTGGCCAGTTGTCCAGGGTCATTATCGAAGCTGGCTGGGTTACAGCAATCTTCTTTAGCACTCCGACCCGGAACCAGTTGTGGGGAACGTTCTGCACCCATACCAGAGAAACATTCTTGCCTTTTAGTCCATAAACCCGAAGATCCGGTATCAGAGTGGTCACAGCGTTCTCAAGAGTGTAAGTCACATAAAACCAGTCTGCCCCGGTGTTTTCAACTACCACACTGTGTGGACCAGATGGGATCTCTACCGGATAAGAACCGTTATATTTGGTAATCGTCTCGGTGGAGTCCAAATTGTCGTCCGGCATATCCTTGGATATCACTGTATTGCCGTCCAGCGTGACTTTCAGAGCCGCTCCACCATAACCGGACACCCCAGAGACAACTACCAGCAGTTTAACGGTGTTAGGGTTGTTAGTCTTGATAGTCAACGGATTGTGAAGGTCCAGGTGATTTGCTATACCGTGTTGAATAGCCGATACCTCCCCATCGACCTTAATTCCGGCTTTGCTGTCAAGAACAACCGTGGTCGGCTTATTAGCCACAGTCTTATCCCAGGAAACCCCTCCTCCCATATCTATATCACGATATATAGCTGTTCCCTCTTGCTTCTGCTGAACAAATTGTGCTTTGCTAAACGGTTTGAAACCTTCCTTTGAGAAATCCATACCTTTTATAAATGAAGCCAAAGCAGCATAATGGTAGTAGAGGTTATTCGGATAGATGTCATTGTCCCACCACCACAGATTAGCTCCGCCAGCAGCGCCATTCAGCGCAGTAGACCATATGCCTTCGTGCAGAGCAACCCCGGTAGGATCAACCGTTGCATCAGCTCCATTTCCATCCGCTCCGAACTCACCTACATAACAGGGTTTCTTGTAAACAGAGTGCTGTGCAATTTTAGATGTCAATACTGCAGGAATATCAAGAGATCCATAATTATGTATTTGCGTATATTCCATTTCAGGGAGCGCATCTATTTCCGGAATGCCTTCAGAAGAGGCAAAGCTGGTTGTTATCAGATGCTGCCATGGATCAAGCTTGCGAAGATACTGCCCCATCGAAGCATGCCAGGCAGTCGCTTTCTTCACATCCCAGGCAGTAGGAGAGATAATATCGACTTCGTTCCAGAACTCCCAACTCAACACATTCGTCCGCCAGGCATAACGAGCCACTAGATATCTCAGCTTATTCTTGTATGCCTTCAGCATCTTCGAATCAGTCCAAAACTCAACTGGCTCCTTTATAGGGCCGCCGTTGGCTGCGTTGTGCGGAGAGTTTTCCCATTCACCATACCCGCCTTCAGCTGACTTACGAAGTATATTAAAGCTGTCAATGCAGAGCATTACTCTGAGGTTATTCTTCTCAGCTAAATCCAGCACATAGTCCAATCTCCAAGCATTCGCCAGGTTTATCCGCCCAACACCAAGCCCATCTGCTGAACCAAGCGTTTCCATAGCAAAAGTGGTAAACGTAGGAGCCAGCCACACTCGAAAATAACTGCTGTTGGATTTTCCATATCCGGGCAGCCAATTGTCATAGTCGTAAGTTCCCTGCCCCCCACCCCAGCAGACATTGGCACCTATCGGAAAATATGGTTTACCATCATCGGTCTGAAAATATCGCTTGTCTCGCTTGCTGATACGCACAAAGCCCGAACTGCCTGACTTAATGCTCTGGAAAGTCATCTCACTGCTTTTTACTGTCTGCCCGCTGGAATCGCGCGCCTCTATTACAATGTGATAGTTTCCGACTTCAGCCGGAGAAAAACGCATCCGCCAGTCACAATTGCCGGAAAGAGTCATCTGCTCTTTCCCATCAACAAGCGCACGAGTGTAGTTTTGATATAAAAATCCTGGAATGGTGAGTTTCTTACCGCTTGGAGCTGTAACGAGTGCGTGCAGATCTATCTGATCCGGATCAAAAGCATCCTGATATGTTGCGGACAAGCCAACCTTAACTTCCAGAAGTGAATACCTGTCGATACGAGTAGAAGAAAGAGTTGCAGAATGCATATTCAGGGGACGATTATCCGATATTGGAGGCTGAGTAGAAGCAGCACACAACATACTCACAGTACTTACCATAATCAATACAAGAAGCAACGTGCACTTTATCATAATCAGGTCTCCAATAGTGAAGTGTTCAGCGTGACGATAACAAAAACCGTTCATCCTGAGCTAGTCGAAGGGTGCGCTCCAGGAAACAGAACCCTTGAGGTTATTCCATGCCATGTATCGTACAAGTAAGTTGTTCAGCGCTATCCAGTTGCTCCCGTGTTCCCAGTACTATAAGCACATCCCCGGCTTGGAGTATTTCCTCTCCACCTGGATTAGCTACAATCTTATTGTTGGGGCGTTTGATACCTATAACTGTTACACCTGTCCGGTTGCGCAGGTGACTCTGACTCAAAGACAGGCCCACAAAGCAGGAGTCTTGCTCAACAGCTATTTCTTCGATCATTATCTGGACTTCATCTGTGTGCATAGCCAACTCAAGGAAATCCAACACGTTAGGTCTAATGACCGCAGTAGCCATTCGTCTGCCGCCCATCACATACGGACTCATAACCCTGTTTGCCCCTGCCATACGCAGCTTGCTCTCGTTGTCTTCCTGGATGGATCTGGCAACGATAAACAAACTCGTGTTCAAAGCCCTGGCACTGAGGGTTATGAAGACATTCTCTTCATCCGTTTGGGCTACAGTTATCAACCCCTTAGCATGTTTGATGCCTGCTTCCAGCAAAACCTTGTCATCACTGGCATTGCCTTCAACAAATGGGATGTCCTGAGCGATAAGTTTTGGGAGCTGTTCAGGGTTGCGTTCGATGACAGCATGGTCGACTCCCTCTCTTTGCAGGTCCTTAACGATCTGTTGGCCCATACGTCCATATCCACAGACGATAAAGTGATCGTGAAGTTTGTGGATGTGCCGTTGCATACGTCTCCTCTGAATAGCGTGCCATATCTGCTCGCTCACTACCGCTTCAACAAGACTGGTGCCTGCCCAAAAAACCATACTGACGCCAAACACGATAAGCACAATCGTAAACATCTTGCCAACAGGATCGAGTTGGTGAACTTCTTTGAAGCCTACTGTGCCCAGCGTTATGACAGTCATATATAACGAATCCAGTGGTGTCCATCCCTCCAGCCAATAATATCCTCCCGTCCCGAGGACTATTAATGCTGCCAGAGAAAGAATTGCCCACCTGAATTGTTTTATCGCGTCGCCTTGTTGCATACACTATACCCGTCTATATTCTAGCGAATAGTTATTAATGCAGCAATGTATATACATATGCAACAAATCAAAAAACTCCAAAGAACAGCAGCAGGCAAGTGACTGCACCGAGAAACGTCACTATTGCAAACCAGAAATACAAACTCTTTGACCGTATATATGAAGCTACCAGTTCCTGTTCGGTCTTTCTGCTTATGACAAAGAACCTGGCTTTGGGATCCATATATCCCTGTTCAGGGGCGTGTATAAGTGCCCCTCCTGAGTGTTCACTTGCCCGACCCAAAACAAAAGCATATCCTTCGGGCAGGAAGGCACTTTCATGCACCCTGTATTTACCTGTATCGGAATACCCTACAGAACCAGCAAACCAGGTTTCCCGATCATAGATTATCTCGCTTCGGGTTACCTGAGTGTCTATTTCAGCTCTAGTTGGTTCAACCACAGTAGTACCCGTTGAATCAGTAACCTTGAACTGTGCCGTCAGTGTCTCGTCATAATCCGTAACCCATTCATAATATGTCTCTGTTCTGGTATGAGTGTTACCATCGGCATCCCGCTCCGTAACCTCTCGTGTTCTGCGGTCCTCCCGGGCAACAGTCGTTTTCACCCAACAACACGGGATGCCGGTTGCAGGAGCGATAACAGGGACATCACAGCTGACCTGCCCTTCAACTTCAACAGTAGCATCAAACTGCCCTTTCACCATCCGGGCCAATTCAACAGCGCTGTATGTATCTACCGCCCAGAGTTCATCCAGAGCTTTCTTTGCCCTGTTGTAGTAGTATGTCAACACAATGCTGACGATCATCAACGCAACGCCGATCCCCAGGAATATCCACGGCATAGAAACCGACTGACTAGAATCTACTGGCAAGAAAACACCTCCAAAATATCGACCATCGTCATCCTATTTTTATATAGTCAAATATATATCATGGCATTAATAACCAAATCTACGTCATCCTGAACTTGTTTCAGGATCCACAGATTCATTCCTGGATGCCGAAGGTGCATTCGTAGAATACGCCTTCGGCATAACATGAATCGTCATACTGAAAGCAGTGAGGGACCTGCTGTTTACTGGCGAGTTTATGTTATGCACCATAAAAGCAGATTCTTCACTTCGTTCAGAATGACACTGTGTTTAAAATGACAAGTTGATCAAAACTGCGAATGATTTAATAATGCATATTGGCAAGATTGCATACAATCGGTTTATACGCTGGAGATAGAATTCCTTCTATTAGCCCATTTTATTCACCAAGCTTTGCTTTTGTCCGGCAGTCGGGACAAAAGCTGAGTCAATCATGAATAATACGGGTTAGGGAACAGAGGAAAGTAATTGCGGATTTGAAAGAGATAGGGATACTATTCTTCTTCTTTTTCGTGAAGGTCTACGATAAAGATCAGGTTTCCTTTTTCAATGAACTTTGGGACCAGATTTTCCTGAGCAATTCTTGCAGCATCCTGGGTGGACACAACAATATCACACATGGTCTTTATGCCTGCTCTTGCGCGGCCTTTGACAACTAGCGGGTTATCCCCTGCCCTGCGCTGTTTACGTGCTTCCTCAATTGAGGACACATAGACATTCGGACCGTATAGTATAACGCGATCTTCATCATATTTGGTTGTTTTGAGAGGAAAAATGTCGGAGAGATCAGGGCGCCTTATCTTAGGCAAGACTGCTTTTACAAGCTTGAGGCCTTTGCAGTCCAATATCAGAGAGGTAAACGGACCTTTGGCATCAGCCGCGATGCTTGGGGAATCATCCAGAACTTTTTCTTTGTCCATTTTAGCAGGTTTGCTGCCAGTAGAAGCTTCCCAGCCGGCGTCCAGGACTGCAGGAATAATACCGCTGTTTCCATACATGGGAGCCCTGACTGTGACTACAAACACATCGTCTCCAGCGTCACTAACTTTTCGTTCACCAACTATCTCTACGTTGCGGACATAACCTTCAATTTTCTGTCGGACAGACATGTCCGACAGAAAATCTTTGCCTGCAGCTTCGTGAGAGATAGATGCATTATCGAGGGCCGCGTAGATTCCGGCAACAGCAGACATCTTGGCATATGTGCGGGCTTTAAGAGTAGCCTTTGAACGATTAGGCTCTTCAGAAGCAGATGGGAGAGTTCCTTCTCCGGATACCTCTATATACTGTGCGGTCCAGTTGATACTGGTCTGACCAACAGTCTCAACGATATCCTTGTCGCCTGCAATCGCCAGAGATGGCAATAACAGAGCAGAGAAGATCAGGATGGCCCAAAAACTACATATGGAGCGCATTTCAAATCACTTCCCATTCAGCGATCGGAGCAATTCAACGCCTCTTGCACGAGGTGCCAGGCTCTTGTATTCCCTTTGTGCTTCATCATGGAGCTGCAGAGATTCATACACCGCACCCAGAGCCAACTTCGAACCAGCCATTTGCTTGCGAGCTGCTTCTATGAGCTTCACATCATCACTGGAGAGCACTTTGAAGGCCACCGCGGAGGATATCTCCCAGTCACTCTCTTCACTGAACCTGGATGCTACACGCCAGGCATATATGATACCCCGGTCAAGAGGCATATCAATTTTCACTCTGGTCTTGGCAGTAACTGCTTCATATACAACCCGGCCATCAGGATCGGTAACTGTGACTTGATAGTCCTTAGCCAAATCCACAGCTTTCCATTCCAATAAAGGCTGCGCAGTTAAGATCACTTTCCCAACCGGACTTGAAGGTTTTGGAGCGATAGCAGACGGAGTATAAGCTCCCTGAGCACTGCGGACTGCTATACTGTTCATTGCCAACTGAACCGGTTCAGATTTCACTTTACCGGTACGGAGCTTCTGGTCAACATAAGAAGCAATCAACTTCTCGACCGAACCACCATGTCCGTCCATCTTCATGACCAGCTTGCCGTCTTTTCGAACGATTTGCAGTCCCCCATCCTTGAGTACAACATCAGGATTGGAAGCAACCATAACCTTAGGCTCAGGCTTAACAGGCAGTTTTGCAACATGCTTAGGACCTTCAGAAACTATAGGCCTATTATAAACCGGCTTGGGCTGAGTATCAGGCTTTGGATATGAAGCTACGGCAACAGTGGGTTTAGTATGATTATATGCAACCGGAACCTGCGTAGGAGCACGCTGGAGCATTGGCACAACAAACATAATCATTGCCAGTGCAGCAGCTCCCATCGACGTTCCAAACACCCACCGCCACATCGGAGCATTAGACCTAGCAGTCTGTCCTTTGGCTTCAACAGTAATCTCCCCGCGCAACACAGCCTGGCTCCTGATAGAACGCATTCGTTCCACGTCAGTAAAGCAGAGCGGGCACGAATTGATATGTGCTGCCAGTTTCTGAGCCGTCGCCAGTTGAATGGAACCATCCAAATATTTGGAAAGCGTCTCATACTCCGGACAATCAACTACATCCAGTATGCTCTCGGCGATACCATTCGCGGCAGAGACAAAAGCAGCGCTTTTGGTCAACTTAGACCTGCATTCAGCACAATTTTCAATGTGCAGAAGCTCTTCCACTCTCAATGCCGAATCGGTAGATTTTTGCGAAAGATTATTCAGTTGTTCGTCAGTCAAGCACTTCATTATGTTACCTAATTCCTTCATCTAATTATTAGGACGAAGGCTTGCAATCAATATTCCAGTTATTTTTAACTGTTTAAACTCGAATTGTAAAAGTAACGATGAACCAGTGCGATAGTACGAAGTGCCCAGTGGGAGACCGATGAGGATCCGTCCTGCTGGTCTATATTTCTGTTGCCAGCTCGGATCTTTGCGTCCGTCTTCGGATTTTTGCCCATGCCTTGAACCTTATACTTGGAACGCTTCGTGCACTTCCATTAATTCTTTCCGCAATTTCGGCGTCCGGTAATGGTAATCTATCAAATAGTGCTGCAAGTTCCGAGGCATCCATCTCCAGCCCCTGCGCAACTCTGCTTATACCAACACTGCCGCACAACGCAGCTACCTGATCACCCGCCATCCCTAACAATATCGCTCTCTTCTGACTAATGGATAGCACTCCGAACTCATTCCAGAACCAGTCTGTAACGTGGGCAAACCAACCGGAATCTGTAACCTGCTTTTCTACATTTACATCCGAAGTAAGCAGCCATTCATGACTCGAACTCCCCTCAGAATCATCGTCATGTATACCATCAATAGATACCGTTTCAACCCCTTTTGCCTGGGTAAGTTCAACAATACAATTTGTAAGGGCATCAACCTCTACAGGCCCACCTGCATATCGAAAAATCAGTGTCATCAGCTCATGAGTGGGTATCTCGGAGGGTTGGCGGTTTTGCAGGGCGATACGTTTGAACCGGTCTGGTCTGTCCAATATCTCACGGCACTTTGAGGATGTAGGCTTGGATCTACCATCCCATTCAGTAAACCCGCATATTCTTTCGCTGGTACCTGGATTCTCCCACACGGCAAAACCACGTACACCGGCTTTCCCAGTCAATATTTCCAGAACTTCTATCTTAAGGTTATACCATTTGGGACGTTTGCGGCGTACTGCATCACAATAGCGGTTATGGACGGACTGGCGGACAAATGCCTCTATATTATCTATTGGGGAGGTGGCATCACCAGCCTTAAGTGCACGGATCTTAGTCCATGTGGCCAGGACACAATCTTCCTCAAAGTCTTCAAAGTCGGTAATCTCGCGTTTGGCTGAGGCTTTGTGAATGAGAGTTCTGATCACCAGCGATATTCGTTCCACGTACGCGGGATCGTCCACCTGCGCATCGGTGAGATATGCAGTCAGTAGTTCCTGTGGTTTGAGCCTGTCCAGGCCGGCTTCATTTGTGCTTATAGGAGTCATCAACCCTCATCTTTAGCAATCCGTTCGATGTCCCAAACAGGAGCATTATCCCGGACTACCATACAGTGCAAGTGCAGCCCAATAATACGGATGCGTAAATCGTCCGCCTGTAGATTTTATCATAGAGAGTTGCGCGCGTCTAATCGCCTGGTAAAAAAACTCTCCAACAGCCAGACCTTTGTAGAACTCACCTGCAAGCCCTGACTCTGCATCATCCGATATTTTCCACAATCCACCAACCACCGATGACACCCCGGCCAGTAGAAATGCTTCGCCAGTGCGATTCAAAGATGCGGACAACATATCTGTAGCAAACAGAGAATCGCAGGTAGATAAAAACACTAGTCTTGGATGTAAAGGCTGCTTGGCAAGCAAATCAGAGAGCAATATACTTCCATCTCCACTATTGCCAGGGGCCAGTTTGAGGATCTGCTGAGATTTATCAGAACTAATCGCGTGATGAGCAGCAATATGAACAATATCAGCACTGGTGATTTCATTGTAGAAGGCATCAGTCGTTGCTTGAGAACCAACCAGTGTCCGTCCGCCTGCAAAAGCATTAGCGATAATTTCGGACTCTTTACGGGCACCCGGCAGTTCACCATTTGGATCGGCAAATACAACCAGCTTACTGGTTCCCGGAACCATCGGTTTCTCTTGCGAACTATCCAAACTGCGTACTCCGGATGAATCTATATATGTAACATAGTAAGACTCACAAAGGAATACAGGTTTCCCCTGGGGATCCGTGGACATTAGTGAATGCATGGGCATCCCGCTCAATTGCCCGGGCAATGCAAATATCAACAATGAGTCCTGTGGTATCAGGCCAATCACCGGATCAATAAGAATTTCATATAGCTTGGATAAAGGAGCCCGAATCTCCAGGAATGATGGCTCCGAACGGTCTACCACCGGTGCAACTGGCACTCCGGAACTCAGAGATTCCTCACATTTTTTAAGTACACGCCGCAGGTTCCGATATGCATCTGAGATATCCCTCCCAGTTTCACTCATCTCAATGCAAACTGTGTGTTTTTGTCCAATCGCGAATATATAGAGCGAGGTATCTGTCGGCATATATTCAATAAACACTGCGTCCTTTGGCATTGTATGTCTGAGCGCTAAAACCGACATTGGGTTCATCGGCAAAGAATTGTATTCTGTCCTGCGGGTATCCTCAAGATTCCAGCAGACACTGGCAAATGAAGCTGCATCCTGAGCCAGCATGTTTTGCGTATTGTTCTGTGTATTAGAATCATCAGGTCCCGGTGTAGATGTATACTTGGAGACAAATTCCACTATTTTCTTGTCGGGATCATCAGAGAGTTCTCTCAGCAGTGAAGGCAACCAGGGTCTGCCTGCAAACTTTCGTAACAAAGCCTCCGCTTGGGTAATCTGATTACTACCTGTGTATATTCTAACCAGTCTCCCGCACAAACTCACCATCAGGTTCTGTCGATTGCGGGCAATTTCAGATTCCGCACCGGCAGAAGCATATCCGGCTGAAGATTCTGATACAGCAGACTCAAGAACAGATACGACCTCTTCACCACGTCCTGCCTTAGTTAAAACATCGGCAAGATCAATCGTTACTTCGATAGAAGCCCATAGATCACCTATCTGATTCATATACTTCTGGTAGGCATATTGAAAGTCTTTGGCAGCTTCATCATATCTGCCTGCTCCCGCCAACAGCTTTCCGCGTCCTACACGTGCAGCTGCGCCTGTTCTTATATTTCCACCGGATTCAGCAGTAGATATGAGCCTGAAATATGCCTTGACAGCATCATCCGTATTGCCGTTGTTTTCAAGATAACTGACATACTCCTGTAATACATCCAGCGCCAGTGCATTTCGTCCACTGCTTTCTGCCACTGATACAGCTTGTTCCAGGGTACTTTTGGCGTGTTCCGGATCCTGCATATCGGTATAAATAGAACTGATAGCCCTTAGAGCGAGAACTCTCTCCGCTTGATTGTTATTCTTAGCATAATAGGCTGCAATACGCTCCCACATCACTAATGCTGCTTTCGTATCTTTCAACGACTGATATGCTTTTGCACCCATTACAGCGGATTCAATCAGCCTGCGTTTTGCTGCCTGCTTAATTGGGGTTCCAAAATTGAGCTTGTAAATAGCTGGTTCCCCCACTCTTTCAGCAGTCATTTGAAGAGTCTGAACTCGTTTTTTGGCGTACGTTGCAGCTTGATTTTTGTCTCCAGTAGATTCAAAGACTTGAGCACTGGTCTGGTAAAGACGGGCCAATAGCAAATTGTCATCGAAGCGATCTGAAAGATTCCTGGCTTCTTCCATCAACTTGTTAGCTCGCTCTACATCCCCTCTCTCCACCATAAGCTCCGCCGTATCCATCAGTGGCTGGATAAGCGCACCAAAGCTGCTGGGACTGTGGACTCCGTATGCATATTTGCGGATGTCTTCCAGACCCTGGTTTTTAAGATCGAGTGCAGCATCAGGATTGCCTGCTGCTCTCTGAGCTTCGCCTGCCTGTAGATACTCTTTTCCGGACATCAACCTGTAATTCAGATTTCCTGGATTCTCCAGTGCCAGTGCCTGCCAAAGTAAGGCTGCTTTCGCGTAGTTACCTCTGGCTTCGTCGTATTTTCCCTGCTCTGACTTCAGAAATGCCAGGTCATCATAAAGCATAGCACTGATAGCCCCGGTCTCTCTGCTCTGGTCAAAAACCATCGACGCACGGCTGTAACAGTCAATTGATTCATTGTAACGAGACATATCGTATAAATACAGGTCACCAAGGAGTTTCAATAACATCGCCTGAGAAACAACTAGTCCAAGTTCACCCGCTGTTTCCTGAATAGTTTTCAGCTTGGCCACGGCCTCAACAGGATACGATTCCCTGAATTGCAGAGCAGATAATATACCTGACTTAAGTTCAATTAACTTTGGAACTCTAGTATCGCTGGGATCCGGAGTCACCAGTTTTGGAGGTGTACCATCCAGGGCGAATGTCACCATCGCCCAATCTCGGGTCTTGCTGGCTGGCTTAGCAGTTGCTGCCTGACCTAAACGAAGCAGGAGCAGAGGGGTATCTGCCTTGATGGCGGACTGTGAGTATATCCAGCGAAACACAGCCAAATCAATAATACGAGTGTCTGCTGGTGCCAGGTAAGACGAACCATCTGCCTGTTGAGTACACGCAGGAATGCTGAACAATATAATAAGAGATAGCACGAACGCTGAAACAGCAACCGCGCGCGTTTTCAATGGTGTGCCTCTTGGAAAGGAAATAATTGCAGAGTAATATTGTATATACGAACAATCAAATATCAGACGCACAAGATATCAATATAGTTTCATATAAGATGCAGATGCTTACGAATCATTTGTACCAGGCATGACCAAACACCACAGAACAAGCATTGATACCTATGTTTGGCAGTTTAATATCAGCATTGGAAATATGTGAAAGTGTCCACTGTACTGTCCATGCCGTATTCTCACTCTTCTTCCATTTATATGTAAAGCCAAGGCGTTCTGTGAAGTTGGTCCTTGTTGCAAGTTCGGGAACTTTATTCCTGAATCTCATTAGGCCAATAGAGAGATCGAATGTGAGAGCATCTGTACTCCTTGTACGTAAATACTGCTGAAAGCAAAGCGTTGACCATATATTCGGGCTCCCGCCTTTGAGATTGCCGGTCCCGGTCGCAAACTCCGCACCTATTGTAGTACGCGGAGAAATAACTTTGGAAACCTTCAATCCAATAATATCAAACTTAAATATCGCTCTTGTAGCTGATGGATAACGGAAATTGGTACCCGCGCCTGCAAAAAAATTAGTCTCAATTGTCCCCGGTTTCAAAGCATTATATTTTATATCTTCCACCGCAGAACATGAAACAGACAATATCATCAGCAAGAGGATAATACTCACAAAACAACCACTCATTTTCAAAGTGTAACGCGTCTCCACATTATGTAAAGCTAACCGACAGAACATAGATCTCATTCGTCAATCTTATCACCGCCCCACTCTTCTGGTCAACAAATATCCAAACTAAGACCGCGTTATGTTTGTCCGATCTAAGCTCAGGCTGGTATAATACAGTTCGTATTACTAAGAGAATCGCCTCTAAACAGACTGCCAATGATTAGCATTCAGACGGTTTTTCGGCACAAAACAATGGTGGTGACTATGAAAAAGAATCTGGCATACAAAATTATCGAATCTCATCTCGTTTCCGGCAAAATGATACCTGGAGAAGAGATTGCAATATCTATCGATCACACCCTCACACAGGACGCAACTGGAACTATGGCATACCTGCAATTTGAAGCAATGGGTATACCGAAAGTCCGCACAAAGCGTTCAGTCAGTTACATAGATCACAACACCCTTCAGACCGGGTTCGAAAACGCTGATGACCACGCCTATCTGCAGAGTGTCGCAGCCAAATACGGGTTGTATTTCTCCAGACCAGGCAATGGAATATGCCACCAGGTCCAGCTTGAGCGTTTTGACATACCTGGCGATACCTTATTAGGTTCAGACAGTCACACTCCAACAGGCGGAGGGCTCGGTACGCTTGCGATAGGTGCTGGCGGCTTGGATGTTGCAGCTGCTATGGCAGGTGAACCGTTCTATATGCCCATGCCAAGAATTTGCCTAATAAACCTCACAGGTTGTCTCTCCCCATGGGTAAGTGCCAAGGATGTAATCCTTGAAGTCCTGCGCATACTCACCGTCAAAGGTGGAGTTGGCAAGATCATCGAGTATGGTGGAGAAGGAATTAACAGCCTCTCAGCAACTGACCGGGCAACTATCACTAACATGGGTGCAGAACTGGGGGCAACAACATCGATTTTCCCCAGCGATGAGATCACCCGGGAATTCATGGTTGCTCAAAACAGGGAAGCAGACTGGAAACCGCTCGCAGCTGATGCTGATGCCAATTATGACGAAGTAATCCATATCAACCTGAGTGAACTGGAGCCTATGATAGCCTGTCCGCATATGCCGGACAAAGTCGTAAAGGTTTCCCAAATCGAAGGTACGGCCGTTGATCAGGTAGCGATCGGAAGCTGCACCAACTCATCTCTGCGTGATCTTATGGTTGTCGCACAGGTATTGAAGGGCCGCACAGTTCATCCAAATGTCAGCCTGGCTATATCTCCCGGCTCCAAGCAGGTCTTTGAAATGATAGCCAGAAGCGGAATGCTGGCTGACCTGATTGCAGGAGGCGCCAGAATTCTGGAATCAGCCTGCGGACCCTGCATCGGAATGGGGCAGTCCCCCAAAACCAATGCAGTTTCTGTCAGGACATTCAATAGAAACTTCGAAGGCAGAACAGGTACAAAGACTGCACAGGTATATCTTGCAGGCCCTGAAGTTGCAATAGCAGCAGCGATCACCGGTCTCATCACCAATCCACGAAAGCTTGGTGAACCTGTTATAGTCACTCTGCCGAAGACATATATCGTAGACGATGGAATGATCATACCACCTGCACAAAATCCTGAATCTGTTGAAATAGTGCGTGGACCGAATATCAAACCGTTGCCTCAGAACACGGCATTGCCTGATACACTTTCCGGTAAACTGCTGCTTAAAGTCGGAGATAATATAACAACCGACCACATAATGCCTGCCGGTGCCAAAGTGCTGCCATTGAGATCAAACATACCGGCAATCTCCGAGCATGTTTTCGAACAGGTAGATCCACAGTTCGCAACTCGGGCAAAGGAATGTGGCGGAGGTTTTGTACTGGGTGGTGAAAACTATGGACAGGGTAGTTCCAGAGAACACGCTGCGCTTGCTCCCATGTATCTGGGAGTTAAAGCAGTAATCGTGAAGTCATTCGCCAGAATCCATAGACAAAACCTTGTAAACTTCGGCATTTTACCTCTTAAGCTGACAAATGTCGAAGATTATGACAAGTTCAGCCAGATGGACCAGATAGAGATCCCGGGGATCAGACAAGCCCTGGAAGCTGGAGACCATATGCTCAAAGCAGTAAATAAAACTACAGGCGAAACAGTCCAGCTGACACACGACCTCTCCCCAAGAGAGACCGCAACTGCCCTGGCCGGTGGAAGACTGAACGCAATCAAGTCAAGAGCAGGTAAATGACAATTTCGATCTGACCGATCTGTCACATCCGACAGATCGATCAGATTATCTCCCAAAACGGTGAGGTAATGCTATGCAAATCACATCCAATTTCGAAAGATGCAGATTATCCGAAACTAAGTTCACCGGATGGCTTGATAACTATGTGACAGGCGTCAGTGATCAGTGGTTGAAGATCGCCCCAAGCGCTAATCCCGCTATGCTGGAGATGTTCAGGGACAGAGACCGCACTCCCCGCAGGGAATTACTTCCATGGTCAGGTGAGTTCGCAGGCAAATATCTTACCTCGGCAGTCCAGGTGTATCGCCTTGTCCGGGATGCAGGACTCAGAGACTACCTGCAGCAGTTCGTCAAGGAACTCATCTCCTGTCAGGACACTGATGGTTACCTGGGGCCATGGCCAATAGAGAAACGCCTTGCCGGTGAATGGGATGGTTGGGGACACTATCATATCATGGTCGGATTGATCTTCTGGTATGAAGAGACCGGCGATGAAAAGGCTCTTGCGTGTGCACAAAGCATAGCTGACCTGTTATGCAACAAGTTCCTCAATGCAGAACCCGGAAAGCGTCTGGTCGATATCGGTGCCACAGAGATGAACCTGGCGCCGGTGCATTCTCTTTGTATGCTGTATGAGAAAACCGGTATCGAAAAATATCTCTCACTTGCAAAACAGATATCTGAAGAGTTCCAGTGCAAAGGAACCGATGGCGTTCAGGCAGGCGACTATATTCAGACTGCTCTCAAGGGAATGGACTTCTTCGAAATCCCAAAACCCAGATGGGAAAGTTTGCACCCTATTATGGGAATTGCTGCACTGTATAGAATAACCGGCGATGACGACTACAGGAAAGCTTTCGAACATATCTGGTGGAGTATCGTCAAGACCGACAGGCACAACAACGGTGGTTTTTCGGCGGGTGAACAAGCTCAGGGAACTCCGTATCACACTGGAGCAATCGAGACCTGCTGCACAATTGCATGGCTTGCTGCCAGCGTGGAGATGCTGAAACTCTCCGGTAACTCAATCGTGGCCGATGAAATCGAACTTTCTACCATCAATTCAGTGATTGGGATGCACTCATTTACCGGTCGGTGGGTCACTTACAACACACCGATGGATGGAGTGAGACGGGCCAGCGCTCATGACATAGTCTTCCAGGCTAAAGAAGGCTCTCCTGAGCTCAACTGCTGCAGTGTCAATGGCCCCAGAGGTTTCGGAATGATCAGCGATTGGGCTCTGATGACCAACGGTCAGGATATAGTTGTAAACTATTATGGTCCATCTACCCTGTCAACAAATCTGCCATCAGGAAACAAAATCACATTGCATCAGGAAACAGAATATCCCGTTGCTAACAACATCACATTATGTGTAAACCCAAAAGAATCAGAGGATTTCGCTATTTTGCTCAGAATCCCCTATTGGTCAAAAGACACCAAGGTAAAGGTGAATGGCAATCCGATCAATACATTAACCCCAGGTGAATATCTCAGACTCGAAAGACAATGGGCTGCCGGTGATCGAATTGAGATTGAACTGGACTTCAGTCTGCACTACTGGGTGCATGAAGACCAAGTTGGAATGGCATCAATTTACCGGGGACCGGTGCTTCTTACCTATGACCGCAGGTTCAACAAAATGGACCCGGAGAACATCCCAACTCTCGATGCAAATAACATGACAGGCGTTTTGTTGGAAACGGACAAATACTGGATCCAACCTGTAATACTTATGGAGTTCGATACATCGAATGGTGAAAAGCTGCGGCTGTGTGACTTCGGAAGCGCGGGTGAAGGTGGAACCCCATATAAGTCATGGCTTTCAGTAGCAAACTTGCCGATTTCCGGACAATTCAGCCGTTCAAACCCACTTAGAAGCGTGCATATCTAGCCTGCTTACAGGCTTCGGCATTGCCTCTACTGCCGGACAAAGCCGAAGCCTGGACCGTAGGGGCGACCCTCTGCGGTCGCCCGAAGTCCGAACAAGAGGTCTCCATTACTTATACAAATGCTACAAGCAAGCACTGGACTACTTCCGCATTTGCCTGAGTTTCCCTAGGCCAATCACTAGTAACGGTAACCCAAATCCAAGAAGAGTAACCGGTTCTGGGACCAGAGTCTCGTTACCGCCCCCTTTAGTGCCACCATTTCCACCACTGCTGCTAAAAATAGAACCTATGATTGGGAGACTTCCGGTGAGAATCAGGGCATTAGTCCAGGATGGTCCTCCTCCGCTGCCAATTGACATTGCCGGAACTTCCGTCAACACAGCTGCTGGCGCTGCAGGTGATATTTCTGGCAATATATCTACTGGAGGTGCTCCAACAGTCTCAATTGGTGCAGGCTTAACTAGCTCTTCGATGGGTGTCGGGGGTTTGACCTCAGGTGAAGGTATCAGCGTTTGATCCACTGGTTCTGTGCCTATTGTTTCAGGTGGTGTTCCTTTAACCTTTTCATGCACAACATCCGGGGCTGCCAGTTTTTTAGCAAGTGGGTTTCCACAAGACCACACAAGAATTGATCTACCAGTTCTATCCACAAAGACAGCTGTACCTTTTGGGAACAATTTGTTTTTGGTGAGTATTATACCTTTTTTGCCGACATACCATACTGTGGCACGTAGTGGTTTTTTTATAGAAACCAACTTTAGGTTTCTTTCAAAGTAGTTAGCAACTGTCTGAGATGCAATGCCGAAGTGTTTGGAGTATATCTGCCTTGCAATGGAATCTATACGCACCTGTCGGACAAGCTCAGCTACCGAAACCGCTCGCTGCCTTATAAAAGAACCCGCTGGTGTATTTATATTTTGTGCACACAGATTCGAATGGCATATGACTATTGAGACAAATACTGCCAAGACCATCGAAATAAATAGTTTAATGATATTCACATTTTCTAGTCAAAAGCTCCCGATTTTTTTGAATTCAACTTGACTCAAACTACGGAAACCCATAATCAATTATACTACATATTTCATGTCTTCAATCATTTTTCGCCAATTTCTTTCCACTTTACACTCACTATATCTTCTTGATAACAATTACCGCAATATCATCTCGCAACGTTCCACCAGCAAACGTTGTTGCGTCTTCTACAAGTTTAGATGCAATCTGTTCCGTAGATGCACCTGCATTTTCCAACAAGCAAGCTACAATACCATTAGCTCCAAATTGATCAGAATTGTTTGCCGTTCTTGCTTCCGTAATTCCATCAGTCACCATCACAAGCACATCGCCATCATCAAATTCCAGAATACCATCCGAGTAATTCTGATCCCCTATTCCAAGGAACATCGGACCGCCTTCTGTAAGAGACTCTATACTCCCATCTGTGTGCCTGAATACCGGAGGTTCGTGACCTGCATTCGTATATGAAATACTGTTATTGCAAGTGTCCAATATTGCGAAGAAAGCAGTAAACATATCACTTTCGGTCACAGTTTCTCTGACCAGTGCATTGTTAACCAATCTCATTATCTCAGAAGGCTGATTACCAAAAAACGCATAACTTCTTATGGTGTGTCGTACGGCTGCAACACGTGCTGCAGCCAACAATCCTTTGCCAATCACATCCCCAATAACAATACCAATCTTGCCTTCTCCCACTTCAAACACATCGTAGAAATCACCACAAACCTCTGCCTCCAACAACGCAGGCTGGTATTTGGTAGCCATTTTGTAACCTGGTGTCTGCATCGGTATACGAGGAGGAAGAATTATCTGCTGCAACATATCCACAATATGAGCATTGCGCTTTGATGCTTGCAATTGAGTCTCCTGCGCCATGCGCCGTTCTGAACAATCTCTGAAATATACTGACAATCCCTCCTGGTAAGGATATGCACGCACTTCAAACCAAGCATCGAACGGAGCATAATAACTTTCGAACTGAACAGAAGATACTTCTTGCATGGCTCTTTCACATTCTGTGTGGAAGATAGTTCCAATCGTTCCAGGAAACGCCTCATAAATAAATTGACCTAATAACTGCTCGCGAGACGCTTTTAGTATATTCTGCGCTTCCCTATTCACATAAGTAAAACGCCATTCTTTGTCTAGAGTAAAAAACGCATCAGAAATACTTTCAAGAATCTGTGTAACCTGCTCGTTGGATCGTGCCAAAGCCTCTTCTGCCAGCTTACGCTCCAATTCACCTGCAGCGCGTATGGAAACCAACTGCAGCAATGATTCCGCACGTTTGAGGTTACATATTGGTTTTCGACTAATCATGGCAATCAACCCTATTGGTTGTCCTTGCGAACTCCAAAGAGTTGTTCCGACATAGCCTTCAGCATTCATCTTCTGAAGAGCTGTGTCTTGTGGAAAGAGATCCCGCACTCCTTCCTGAAAGGAACAGACTGTCTTCCCCAGGACTTGACCACAAGGAGTTTCCTTCAAGGTATAATCCAGATTGTCCTCATAAACACCGTCATAGTAGACAGCTACTGTTCGAGCAGTCAACTGGTCTTCAAGCAGACGATCTATGCAAACATAATCCATACCAAGGGTATCCGATAGATACCAAGCCAGTAGCTGGAAGAAATCACCACTCGAATTCGACCAACCGCACTGAAGCAGAAATAACCGGGCAGCCTCGATCTGTTTCTGCTCAGTAATATCAATTAGTGCAATACGACACTCTGCCGCATTAGTAGAAACCATGGCATCCAGTCGCACATTAAACGATTCTCCTGTCTCAGTCGACATAAGCAATTCACAGGATTCTCTCCCGGAATTCCTAAAAGCATGTTCAAGGAATTCACTAAAGACACTTCGCGATTCAAACGAAACAAATAATCCAAAGCGTCTGTTTAACAATTGGGAGCGATCAACATTTAGCAGATGCGCTCCAGTCAGGTTCACCTGCAGGATATCTCCATTGCTGTTAAGAGTAAAATAGCCAACTGGAGCAAAATCGTAGAGGTCGGTGTATTGTTCCAGCCACGCTTCCAACTGGGCGCGCGACTTCTGCAGTTCCTGATTTTGGAGTTCCAATTCAATCTGGTGGACCTGCAATTCATGCACCAGGCGCTGAGCATCCTGTTGAGTAAAAGATATGTGATTATTGGTCTTATAATCGTCCAAGCGTGCCTCTACCTGCCGTCTCATTTCGGCAGCGTCTACTGGTTCATTTGTATCTTCTTTCAAAAATCAGCCTCCATAATGGGGCATATAATACCAGCATGCTCCTATAAACTATTTTGTATAGACCAAACGCCAAGCATACATACAAATAATTCACACTCCACAGAATAACAAACTATGAATAAATTCTCTGTAAACAGAGTTTTATGCTTGAGCAGTTTCCTCAGTCTTCTTGATAACAACAACCGCAGCATCATCGCGAAGTGGACCATTTGCAAATTTAATAGCATTCTCCATTATTGTAGCAGATATCAGTTCAGCAGAAGCATTTGCGCTTTCAGACAGGCAGTTTATGACACTGTCAGCACCAAACATATCCGAACATCTGTCAGCACCGGCTTCTGTTATGCCATCAGTTACCGTCACAAACACGTCACCGGCTTGAAGGCTCAAATACCCCTCAAGATAGACCTGTTTACCCAACCCGCAGAACATCGGACCACCCACATTCAAGAGCCTAATATTTCCATTCACTTGCTGTAGCAACGGTGGTTCATGACCAGCGTTGGAATATGTCAATATGCCCGTTTTTGTATCCAACACAGCGAAGAAAGCCGTCAGCATGTCATTCTCCATTGCGATATCTCTGCATAAAGCATCATTGACTAAGGTCATTACCTTTGAGGGGCGGTCATACAGAAATGCATAGCTCCTTATCATATTTTTTGCTGCCGTCACACGCATAGCAGCCAGCAATCCCTTACCCACAATGTCCCCGATGGATATACCGATACAACCATCCCCAAGGTTGAAAATATCGCAGAAGTCGCCACATACATCAGCCTCCTTTGAAGCCGGCTGGTATTTTGTTGCTATCTCATAACCTGGTGGTTGATCAGGTAGATTAGGTGGCATTACTGTCTTTTGGAAAACTTCAGCAATATGGTGGTCCCGCTCTGCCGCAATTGCCAGTGCTTCTTGACCTTGCTTGCGCTCAATTATATCCCAGGCTAGGTTAGCGAGTGACATAAGTGTCTCAATATCCTGCCCGTCATAATCTTGCTGTTTGTTCCCAACACCTAAAATCGCAACGACCAGCTCACCCCTGATAATCGGTATCAACAACTCGCGATACACAAGAGCATGACCCGATGGCAATCCATTGCGATGTGGAAGTCCGGCATAATCGTTGTGGATGACGGGACAACGTTGGCGCAGACAGTCCGTCCATGCACCTGCCTGGTTCACATCATAATGTTGTCCCTTACCGTCAGCGGCGGAGAGGGTCTCAATGGATTTGGTAGACCATGCCTGAAACTGCAGTGTATTCTGATCTTTTTCCACAAAATGGAAAAACCCAATGTTACTTCGGGTTAATAGTTCGGCTTCGTCCAGTGTGCATTGCAGCAGTTCATCCAGGGAATGATTGACGGAATACTCGCTAAGTCTGAAACGCGCCTGCATAATATCTTCATTACGTTTGCGTTCTGTGATATCCCGAATTGCAGCCAGATGGACCGAGTGTCCCTTCCAGACAAAAAAACGGGCCTTGATCTCAACTGAAAATACTGTACCGTCCTTTTTTTTATGGAGCCGAACTGGTATAGTTATAATGTCATCAGTGTCAACCGGTTTACCATGTGTGACAGGCTGTGTCTCTTCCGGTTCTGCCGATAAGTCCGTATTCCTTTTCGTCAACAGTTCAGCATGATCATATCCATACATTGCTTCAGTCGCAACATTTGCATCCAGAATTTCACCTGTTGCGTTATCGATTAGAACGATAGCATCGGATTCCGCCCCAAACAACTCGCGATACCGGCTTTCGCTCTCCCTCAGTTCTTCTTCAGTCTGTTTGCGTACAGCAATGTCTGCCTGAAGCGCTTCATTAGCCTGACGCAACTCGTCTGTACGCAGCATCACGCGATGTTCCAGTTCGTCGTGAGCTCGCTGCAAGGCAACTTCAGCTTGCTTGCGTTCAGTAATATCATTGAGAACTATGCGAAATACGAAGTTATTATCATTGATCTGAGTGATTGAAGCTTCTAGTAATGCCCAGAATATTGCACCATTGTTCTTAACCATACGCAGTTCACATGACTGGGGTAAATCGACGTGCGAAGAACTTTCAGAACGGGATTTCTTCAGGTTTATATTGAGACGATAATAGGTGCTCTGATCTTCACTAAAGATGAATGCAGCAAAAGACTGCCTGGCCAGTAATTTCCGGTCTATACCCAACATATTTGTAGCTGTAAGGTTAGCCTCTAAAATCAGGCCTTGCTCACTAAGCGCACAATAACCCACCGGAGCCAGATCATACAAGTCGAAATATCGTGTTCGAGCCGTTTCAAGTTCCGCTTGTATCTGGCGAAGAGACTCGTTCTGCATTTCCAACTCAATTTGATGGACGTGCAATTCGTGAAGAGTACGTAGAGTTTCCTCAGGTGACAGTGAACCGGTTATTGCCGGAGATTGACAATCGTTTTTCCCGGCAATCTTCTCAGCCTTTTTGCGCAACTCAATAGCTTCACTGGTCCGAAGGTTCTTTCTGGCCATTGCAGCCCTCCGTTGGCTTAAGAGGTTATTATTCTACTCCTCGCACTGATTGATCCCGAGCCCTGAAATCGGTAATATCTATGGTGCTACCGACAACTCGAATCACTTTACCATTTTCAAATACAGGTTCTGCAAGCGTGCGAATCCATAACTGCCTCCCCTTTGCAGATGTAATATGGAATTCGAGATCATATGGTTGACCATTTTCCACACACTGCCGGAAAGCAGCCTGGATTTTGGGGCGATCCTCCACCTGGTAACATTCTTGTTCACTGGTAATATGCTCGGGTAGGCAGGGTACCTGTGTACCAGGTTCAAAATCGTGCAGTCGGTACATTTCCTCCGTCCAGAACATCGTTTGCTTACCAATATCCCATTCCCAACTGCCGACACGGGTCATTCGCTGTGTAGTATGAAGCAATGCTTCGCTTCGTTTCAGTGCTTCCTCGACATTCTTCATCTTGCTGATCTCAGAGAACGTTATTACCACACCATCAATTCTGTTATCCAAAGTACGATAAGGCATTATTCTCACAACATACCATCTTCCGTCACGTGCAGACACTTGTTTCTCAGTGAAAACCAGTGTTAAAAGCACTTTATGAGTGTCATCAGGAAGTTCAGGGTAGAGTAAGTCAGAAGCGATATCGGTAATGGGTCTACCAACATCGCCAGGGATCAACCGGAGTATCTTTGTCGCCTCAGAGGTAAAGCGTCTCACCTGAAGATTGCTGTCAAGAAACACCGTAGCAATATCCGTGCTATTGAGCAGATTTTTCATGTCATCGCTGGTGCTGTAGAGTTCATTGACCTTAGCCTGCAGTTCGTTATTGACTGTCTGAAGTTCTTCATTCAATGACTGCATCTCTTCCCTTGAAGTTGTCAGCTCTTCGTTGGTAGATTGAAGTTCTTCGTTTGCTGATTGCAGCTCTTCGTTTGCAGATCGAAGTTCTTCCTGGGAGGTTTGCATCTCTTCCCGAATACCCTGTATCTCCTCTCGAGCATGCTGGAGTTCGGACTCAATCAATGCCATCCTGGTGTGACCACCTGTAGACAATTTTGCAGAACTCACCGGTGTCGTTTCCTGTATGATTGCTACATCGGTAAATACAATCATCACCATCCCGCGTAAAGGTTCAGGTTCTTCGATGACTTGAATAGTTAAGTCAATATGTTGAGTGCCGCCATTAGTTCCAACAGCCAGATTCCTGAGCGTTACTTTTTCCTTCTGCCTGAGTGCCTTCTGAAATGCACCTATTAGTTCATAACGCAGACCTTCACGCGCCATCACAAAGATGTTCCAATTGGCCTTGCCTGCAGCAGGTTCAAGATATCTACCGGTACGACCGCTTATATAAAGCACATCACCCTTGTTGTTAACCAACACAGCAGCAGGAGAATATGTTTGCAGGAGAAGTTGGTCTGCAAGGGATTGAATGTTGGCGACAGGAGGTAATGGTTCTGGTTGAGGAGGCAGATTCACCTGGGTCGAAATAAATGCGCGTGGAAACCCAAGAGGTTCCAACAACCGCTCAGAACCCAATCGCCTGTATGTCCTGGATTTTCCATCCTGCTGTTCAAACAGGTCAGTGAATCCTCCAATTGTCTCTGCACTACCCAGCAGCATAATACCGGCAGGATTTAGGCTGTAATGAAATAATCGCAGAACATCCTTCTGCAATTCCTGTTCCATATAAATCAGTAAGTTCCTGCAAGTGAGTATGTCCAGCTTTGTAAATGGTGGGTCTTTGATCACATTCTGTGATGCAAAAATCACCATTTCACGAATTTCCTTGTTTATACGATAGTTGTCTTGTTCTTGAGTAAAAAACCGGGTCAAACGCTCCGGAGTTACATCGGCAGCAATATTGTCCGGATAAAACCCCTGGCGGGCACGGTCAATAGCATCCCTGTCCAGATCGGTCGCGAATATCTGAAGTGTATACCGTCCTTGCCGCTTACTCAGTTCAATTGCTTCCCTGAACACAATAGCTAAACTATATGCCTCTTCCCCTGTTGAGCAACCTACAACCCACGCACGGAATTCGCGGTTTGCCTGAGCTTCGGTAGTAAGCATAGAAACAAGCATATCTCGCAACCTGGTCCACTCTTCAGGATCGCGAAAGAAACTGGTCACACCAATTAGAAGCTCTTTGAAAAGCAGGTTGAGCTCTCCGGAATTCTCCTGCAAAAAACGCACATAATGGGCGATCTTGCTGATTTGGTGGATACCCATTCTCCTTTCGATTCGACGATACAAGGTACTCTTCTTGTATTGAAAGAAATCGTGACCTTCCTGCATTCTCAGTAGAGCAATGATTTTCTCAAGGTTACTATTGCTTTTGTCATCTGTGGCCAACTCAGCAGTGGCAATTACTGGAATATGGCGAAGATATGCAACTATTTTCGAAGGGAGTTCCTCAGCTGAAGCCACAATATCAGCCAGTCCGGCATCAATTGCACTGCGTGGCATACCGTTAAATTTGGCAGTTGCAGGATCCTGCACCAGTACAACTCCTGCCTTTTCTTTGATCACCCTAATACCAAGTGTACCATCGGAACCCATACCCGATAGTATGACTCCAACTGCAAGATCCTGCACATCCTCAGCAAGAGAACGGAAAAATGAATCAATTGGTAGACGCAGACCACGAGGTGCTACAGGCTCCATCAGATGCAGAAATCCATGCAGAATGGTCATATCTTTATTTGGAGGAATCACATAAACACAGTTAGGTTCAACTTTCTGCCGTTCCTTAACCTGAGAGACCTGCATAGTCGTGGCACGCTGCAAGAGTTCCGGCATGATTCCCTTGTGTGTGGGATCGAGATGTTGAACAATGACAAATGCCATACCGCAGGCATCAGGGACATGTCCCAGAAACTGTTCCAACGCTTCCAGTCCGCCAGCAGATGCTCCTACACCAACTACGGGAAAAGACTTTCGAGTTTTGTCAGTATCCACTACAATTGAATCCTGCTGTGCCCCTGCTTCACTATCACGGTCCTTGCTCGATTTTGACATCTTGTAACATTCTCCTTGGCCCTTTACCTGCCATATTTATGAAACTTCACTTTTACCCGAAAGTATAGCATTTACACCACAATTCTTGAATAATGTGGACTCAACGACTACTGGTCATTCGCCTACAAGCCATATGATAATATACGAATTATACTCTCTGTATAAACACATGTCGATTCATACACACAATATATTTGCAGAATTCAATTAACCCGCATTATTCTCGTAGCTGTATATGTCTGCCGGAACATATCGGTTGTGCGGACATTAATTAAGTATGTTCCTTTTGCGATTCCAGTGGGCAGTTTCGCCTTCCAGATATGTGTACTCTTTACAGCATCAGGAAGCTTTGGGCCTGGACGAGGTTTCAAGTTGTCCTCCCGTGTTTTCGTAAGGACATACACCGGATCTTCAATCCTGGTCCGTTCCATAGATATCCATTCACCTTTGTCACCAAGTCTCATTTCAACTTTTGAGCGCTCGGATCCGGCGAATACATTGACCAGTACTGCGACATCCCCGGCTTTGGCAACATCAACAATATCCGGAGCGTAGATATTCATCTGATAGTTATCCGGTTTACGGGCACCTTTAAACCTTATTGTATAATCACTGCCATTAAAAGTGATTATTGAGTATCCGTTAGGAGCGCCGTCACGCATTGTAGTATGCGGGATACCCAACTCATCAAAAGCCCCTGACCACCACGATCCACACGTAGCACCATTCACCAGGTGCAAATGCGGCTTCGATCCACCCCACCCATCGGCCTTGGTAATGAAACGGTAGTCCTGTGTATGGGTATGCGCTGACATCGATAAGGTATTCGGGTGAGATTTGAGGAGATCATATATCTCTTTGCGGTCTGTCATCTCAGTAATTGGTATATGCATCATCAACACAACCAACTGCCTTCTAGGGATGGATGCAAGATCATCGCGTAAAAACGCCATCTGATCAGGATCAAGCATCGCAATATAACCATTCCCACGGGAAAAATTGGGATTGTTGAGGGTTATGAAATGTACGGGACCGTAATTGAACGCATAATAAGACGGCCCAAACGCGCGCTCAAATGTCTCATCAACATATTTCTGCATTGGTGCAGCGTCGTAATTCGTATCATGGTTTCCCTTCAAATAATAAGCAGGGACACCTATTTTTCCCATGACCGGAAGCAGTGGCTCATAAAGGGTCATATCATTGAAAGCCACATCACCGAGGGTTAGACAGAAAGATGCATCCGTCCCGACCAACTCCTCAATGATATCGTGGCTGAGATATGCGATTTCCTCAGGTTTCTGAACCTGTGGATCTCCAAGAAAAACAGCTTTGAATTTATTGGGCTCTTTGTGAGGATATAGTGGAAAATCGACAGATGCAGGAAGAGGTCCGGTAGGGTCAACACCTTTTATCAAGAGTTGTGGTGAACCTTTCGGCTTATGAATATAATAATATCTGGGAACATTGTTCTCATCCAGTCGTGTCATCCAGTTCCTGGGTTTGATAACAAAGATGATAGTATCATCACTGATTGACAGTTTATACTTGCCATCACGGTCTGTCTTCACACTCCCAACACCGTTGGAAACGCGGACACTTTTGATACCCGGTTCATCACTGTCCCTGATACCATTCTTATTAATGTCATTATAAACAACACCAACTGCATACTGCTGAGTAGCCTTATTTTGCTCAGTAGCAGATGCCGTAGATACTAGATAAACGAAACATATTGCAGCAATAGCAAAAAGCCGTTTCATGTAATCCCTCTGATTTCTTCAACACATGTTCGTTAGTATAGACTCTGATAATTCGCCAACGGATTCACGAATTCCTGCAGTCAATGTCCCTTGGTCGATTGACGTATGCATCGCGATGAAGCATAATATGTGATAGAATCCAACTGAGGCTGCACCACTTATGCTAATCAGGCTCCACAAACTGGCTATAACTTGCATACCCCTGTTATTGTGCATTCTTTTATGCTCTGGTTGCTCAAATCATAATCAGCAAACCTCAAATGTTATCAATCTTCGCATGAGCGTATTCGGGGCCAAGCAGGAATCCGACCTGGCCAATGCCCTGGCTCGTAAGTTCGAAAAGACGCATCCCAACATAAAAGTGAATGTAGAACCAGTTGCTGGAACTGGTTATGATGTTAAGCTCATTATGCAGTCAGCCGCCAACACCCTACCGGATGTCGTTTTCCTGACCGATACCCTTGTCCCACCATTCATCGACTTCAAAGTAGTCCGGAACTTAAGGGATTTCACCGACAAAGATAAAAGCTTCAATCTGGATGATATCTACCCTCAGATGCGTAATACCGGTGTAGGCAAAGACGGCGGCCTCTATATGCTTCCACGCGAACTTGGGGTAGTAGTCTTGTTTTACAACAGGACTCTGTTTAAAAGAGCAGGACTGCCTGACCCCAGACCCGATTGGAACTATGACGATTTGCTCCGAATAGCAAAGAAACTGACTATAAAAGATGAAAACGGTCGTATAATCCAGTATGGTATGTCCGCGCCGTACGCATGGGGTGCCTGTTACTCTGCATGGGTAATAGCAAACGGTGGAAGTGTTATAAACTCACAAGGTAGAAGTACATTCAGCAAACCAGAGACACTCCGTGCTCTTCATACCCTCACCGACCTGGTAACAGTCTACAAAGTATCTATGCCCCCAAACCAGAGCCTGACAGCGCCTGGTATAGACCCGTTCGCAGCCGGAAAAGTCGCAATGATTATCAATGTATTTCCTCAGGTTCCCCAATTCAGAGCCACAATGCGAAACTTCGATTGGGACGTCCAGATGCTCCCGGCTGGACGGGTAAAACGCGTCATCAACATTGGTTCAGCCGGATATGGAATATCATCCACCACTAAACATCCGCAGGAATCCTGGGAGTTCCTGAAATATATTATGAGCCAGGAAGGTCAGAGAGTGCTTGGCAGGACTGGAAGTGGTATACCCGCACTCAAATCCCTTGCAAATGACCCGTGCTGGCGTAAACCCAACCTGAAACCGCATAACCTCGACGCCTTTATAAACTCAGTCAAGTATGGAATGGATTGGCAAACAATCATGCCTCTGACAAAATCTGAAGTCAGCGATGCCGTATCTGAGGCGTTTGATAAAGTCTTCACCGGCCAGGCTGATGTCGAAACTGCATTTAAAGCAGCTGATATAAAGATCAATAGAATTCTGGATGCGGAGAGCAAACAGTGAAGATCAAACGCAGAATGAGCCGGAACGAGAGGCGCGAAGCCCTCGAAGGTTATCTCTTCGTCCTCCCTCTGCTGGTCGGACTGGTTGGGTTAACTCTCTGGCCGGTGATCCGCTCATTGATGATCAGCTTCTGTCAATACAACATAATGAATCCTGCAAAGTTTGTAGGTGGACGCAACTATATAGAACTCTTCCATGACCCGCTGTTCTGGCAATCACTTAAGGTTACTGTCATCTATTCAATAGTCAGCGTTCCTCTGGGGCTTGCAGCAGGCCTGGCAGTAGCACTACTGATGAACCAAAAGGTCAGGGGTATATCACTCTTCAGGACAATTTATTACCTGCCTGCAGTAGTATCCGGAGTCGCTGTGTCTTTGTTGTGGGTATGGATATTCAACCCGGACTATGGACTTGCAAACACTGCCCTCAAATCAGTCGGTATTGCCCCCCAACAGTGGCTCTCATCCCCCAAAACGGCGTTGGGGTCACTCATATTCATGAGCCTGTGGGGAGTTGGCGGAGGGATGGTTATATATCTTGCCGGCCTTCAAAGCGTCCCCGGACAGCTGTATGAAGCGTCCGAGATCGACGGGGCAAACAGCCTGCAGCAGTTCCGGCATATAACACTGCCAATGCTCACGCCAGTCATATTCTACAACCTGGTAATGGGCATAATTGGTTCATTCCAAGTCTTCACACAAGCATTCGTAATGACAGGTGGAGGCCCGGTTAACTCCACTCTATTCTATGTGCTATATCTCTACAAACAGGCGTTCAACTACTTCCATATGGGCTACGCATCAGCAATGGCCTGGATTCTGTTTGCAATAATACTTGTGCTGACACTCTTAGTATTCAAATCATCATCAATGTGGGTCTACTACGAAGGCGAACGCAGAAACTAAACATACTGTCATCCGGGCAAAATTGTGGTGCAGGCTTCCAGCCTGCCTTCCCGAGAGAATGATCTATACTAGTCAACTCATAGAAGAGAATCATATTGAAAAGCAGCAGAAAAATAATCAGGGGTTGGAAAATGGCATTCACATATATGCTCCTGCTGGCCGGAGCTTGTGTGATGATGCTTCCATTCCTGTGGATGGTCTCAACTTCACTAAAATCTGCGGATAAAGTTATGATGTATCCTCCGCAGTGGATACCCCACCCTTTTGTCTGGCGAAACTTCATTGACGGATGGAAAACACTACCGTTTACACTATATCTGACAAACACGTGCCGTATAACGTTCTCAGTCATTATCGGAACGATCTTCACATCGTCCCTTGCAGCATACAGCTTCGCCAGACTCCGCTGGCCCGGTAGAAACATTGTCTTCATAGCAACCCTGGCAACGATGATGCTTCCGGCTCAGGTAACAATGATCCCGGTCTTCCTGCTGTTCCGTGACATGCACTGGCTGAATACATTTATGCCCTTGACTATCGGAGCATGGCTTGGCGGTGGAGCGGTAAATATCTTCCTGATCCGCCAGTTTATGATGGGGATCCCCCTGGAACTTGAAGAAGCCGCTAGAATAGATGGCTGCAACACCTTCGGTATTTACTGGCACATAGTTATGCCACTGCTGAAGCCATGCCTTGCCGTAATAGCCATATTCTCTTTTATGGGCACCTGGAACGATTTTATGGGTCCGCTGATCTACTTGAGCACTCCGGATAAAATCACCCTGGCACTTGGTCTGCAGTTCTTCCAGGGTCACTACGGCGTAACCCTGCACTATTTAATGGCAATATCGCTGGTAGTAATGGCCCCGTGCCTGATCCTGTTCCTGTGCGCGCAGAAACTGTTTATTTCGGGGATTACGATGACGGGGATAAACAGATAACTATGTCATTGTCATCCTGAGCCCCCAAGTTGGTACTTCCAACTAATTTCGATTGAAAACCCTATGAGTACGGGAGGCTAAATTGTGGTGCAGGCTTCTAGCCTGCCTTTAGCCTGGTTTTCTTAGGAGCCTCCAAATTGGATTACCAACCTGGAGGGCTCAGGATGACAATAGATATCACTAGAACTGCGGCAACCAGGGTTTTAGAGCTTCCAGCATCTCATCCACCATACTCCACACCTGATCCGGTGTGCACACTGCAGAGGTCAGAGGGTCGTGGAGGACTGCAAGCCTCAGCATCTGTTTGTCGCCGGTCAGAGCCGCTTCTACGGCCATTTCCTGCACACTTATGCTGGCCCGGCAGGTTGCAGCACATGCCATCGGCAGGTCTCCAATAAAAGTCGGCTGGATTCCGTTGCTGTCTACTATACATGGCAGTTCAACCGTGCACCCATTGGGCAGGTTGGTAATCAGACCTGTGTTAGCAACATTGAAGCATCCCCAATACCGTCGTCCTGTCTCCAGACCCTCGATAATATGGGAACCGTGCTCGTGAGATCTGTCACCAAGGGGTATCTGGTCAAGTTCTCCGGACAACCATTTTGGATAGTTCTCTTTGTATTCTTCCTGGCTCTCACGACAGATTCTCAGGTATCCACCGGTCTCACCACCAGCCCAGCTGTCTTTGTTGTCATAGCGCTCGTGATAGTCAGCGGTTTTGCGGTACCAAGGAAGATACTCGCTAAGATGACCATTGGATTCAGTGGAATAGTATCCGAAGCGCTCCATAACATCGATTCGGAGCGGTTCACCTTTCATCATATCCGGATCGTTCTTGAACGCTTCCAGGACTTTGTCTGTAAGATCAACACCTTTATGGCAGACTTTCGTAAACCATGTCTGGTGATTAATACCTGCACAGATATATTCTAGTTCGTCGTATGGGATTTTTAATGAATTGGCAATCTGCCACGCTCCCCCCTGGACTCCATGACATAGCCCAACGACACGAACTCCCCCTGCCTTGCGCAGCGCCCAGGTGTTCATAGCCATCGGGTTAGAATAGTTCAGGAGCAAGGCATTTGGACATACCTTCCGCATATCCTCTGCAATGCCCAGAAGCACAGGTATCGTCCGCATTGCATAGAATATCCCGCCGGGTCCGAGTGTATCCCCAACACACTGGTCTACACCATATTTCAAAGGGATCTCGATATCGTGTGCAAATGCTTCCAAAGCGCCGACTCTTACCGTGGAGATAACATAGTCTGCATTTTTGAGGGCTGTCAGCCTGTCCGTAGTAGCCACTACTACTGCTGGAAGTTTATTGTCTTCTATCATCTTCCTGCACAGCGTAGCAGCCATATTCACATTCTCTTCAGAGATATCCATAAACCGGAATTCAGTATTCTGAAATTCGGTAACAGCCAAAACATCCATTAGAAGCCGGCGAGTAAAACCCACACTTCCGGCACCGATCATTGCAACTCTAATCATATCGTCCCCCAAAATTAGATATCAGAAGTTAGATGTTAGATATTAGATGTTAGATATTAGAGACTGGAAGATAGAAATGAATAATGATTTTTCATTTCTTTCTTCCCCATTAGACTATCCCTTGCACGTAAGGATTCGTGCGTTTTTCTGCTCCAACAGTGGTCTCATCGCCATGTCCTGGATACAAAACGACCCCATCATCCAGGACATACAATTTTTTCTGAATAGATGCAGTCAGCTCTTCAAAGGAGCCTCCAGGAAAATCAGTCCGACCAATTGAACCTGCGAATATCGTATCACCGGTAAAGACTACATCACCTACCTGGAAGCACACTCCTCCCATTGAGTGCCCTGGAGTGTGTATTACCCGGATAGATATCTCACCCATTGTAATAACATCACCGTCAGCCAACAATTTGTCCGGATATAGAGCTGTATAATCATTCATGTCGTAATACATCTCTGCAATACCCAGACTCTCCCCAATGAGTGTAATATCTGCCGGATGTATTGCGTTCTTCGCACCATAGAACTCAGCTATTTCACCGGCGTAAAAAACGTGGTCAAAGTGACCATGTGTGAGCAAAATCCATTCGACGCTGCATCCAGCAGACTTTACTGCTTCTTTAATCTTTTCAGGATTTCCTCCAGGGTCTATAATCGCTCCCTTAAGGGTCACATCATCCCAGATTATATAACAGTTACTCTGTATTGGCCCGACAGCCATTCCAGTTATTCCGAGTCCCAATTCGTATTCACCCCTGCGCCTTTCTTCATTGCCGCCAGACTGGCATAATCAAAACTGTCCATGCCTCCGGCGATGGTTTCGTGTAGCCCGGCTTCATAGTCATTACCGCATAATCTCATTGCCTCAGCTAATACACGATGATAACTTTTGTCTTCCGGATTCAACATAATAGCTCTCTTGAAGGCTTCAACAGATTCCTCAAAAAAACCACCCATAATGTAGAGTAAACCAAGTCTAAATGAATAATATGAATCAGATGAAGCAAATATTGTGGCCTGTTGCATTTCGGAGATTGCGTCTACGATGCGTCCGCGTTTAGATAGAATATCAGATAACCAGAAATGGTAAAATGCATCAGTATCGGCGATTTGAACAGCTACTTCGAGTTGAATTACAGCTTCATCAAATTCGCCAACCTGCCATAAAGCACTACCAAGCCGATAGCGATAAAAGGCATTCATTGCATTGTGCTTAACTGCCAGCCTATATTCAGGGATAGCAGCATCCCACTGTCCAAACCTGCGGTAGACTTCAGCCAGACTATAGTGTGGTTCGGCTCTTCTGGGGCTGAGCCTTATTGCCTTCTTATACTCCTCAACAGCCTTCACCGACATCTCGGAGTAGGCATAAGCATCCCCCAACCTTGTCCTGAACCCGGCGTTGCGCTTCTCCATATCTACTGCTTTGCGGTAATATGTAAGCGCTTCGGAGATCAAGCCATTATTGCAAAGAGTATCCCCCATTTCGCAATTCTGATACGCATTGGCAGGCGGCCTCTTTCCTCCCATAAGGATCCCAGCCGCACTACGTCTACGCTTTCTGACATTCACCTCTTTCACCCCGTATAAAACACTTAGGTCAAAATTGATAAGAGTTCAATCCCTGTTTCCGTTCACCCGAGTCTATCAAATTTTCTCCGTTAACCCGAGTCCGTCGAAACTTTCGTTCACCCTGAGCCTGAAGAAGGGTGCTCGTTCACCCTAAACTCCTCAAAAGCTCCCGATTCACATAAGCTTGTCGAAATCTCTCCGTTCACCCGAGTCCGTCGAAAATTCCCGTTCACCCTGAGCTTGTCGAAGGGTGTTAAACTCTCACAGATTTTCAGTGTCAATAATAATAGTGACTGGCCCATCATTGATTATACCGTATATCATATCTGCCTGGAAACGTCCGGTCTGGGTTAGTATACCTGTTTCCTTTAGCATATCCACAAATCGATTATAAAGCCGCTCTGCCTCATCCGGCGGTGCCGCTCCATCAAAACCTGGTCTGCGCCCTTTACGGCAGTTAGCCATCAGTGTAAACTGACTTACAACAAGCACTTCCCCTGCAATATCCATCACCGAAAGGTTCATCTTTCCGGCTTCATCCTCAAAAATCCGCAGCCCTGTTATTTTATCAACCAAATAACGAGCATCGGTTTCTGAATCATTCCGACCAACTCCCAATAGCACTGCCAGACCTTGTCCGATCTGCGCAATCCGCACACCATCTATCTCAACCCACGCCTGAGTCACTCTCTGCAGGACAACTTTCAAGGCTTCTTTACCACAGAACGAGTACGCCTGAGGTCTCTGCGGGCGGAAACCCTTTCCACACTTATGACATGTGACAAAGATTCCACTTTCAACAGCAGCGTAGTAAGTTCATCCTTGTCTCCAACTTCTACAGTAACATCTACATCAGCTGTCTTGTCAGGAAGAGCCTTGATGACTGCTCGGGTTATGTTAGTCTTGGATTCGGAGATAACTGAAGTGATCTCATTGAGCAATCCGACCCTGTCCAGCACTTTCATCTTTATGTCTGCCGAGTATTTCTCGCCTGGAGTCGCTTTCCAATCCATAGGCATGATTCTTTCAGGTTCCTGCACTCGAAGGACTGTAATATTAGGGCATGTATCAGCGTGCATTACAACGCCTTTGCCACGGGTCACATAGCCTGAAACATCCTCACCGGGGAGTGGAGCACAGCACTTGGCACGGGATATCATCATATTTCGGACCCCGTCCAGAGTAACTGTGAGCTTCGCCGTTCTTTCACCTTTGGACGCTTCGATAATCATCGGTTCGCGTCCACTCTGTGCGGCCCTCAGCTTATTTACTACCGAACCGACTGTTATACTGCCTCCACCAATGGCAGCAAACATATCTTCCTCATTCTGGTAGTTCATCGTGCGGAGAATTGTAGTAAAGTCATTGCTGTGAAGAGATTCAGAGGGATCCATTCCCTGCCTGATAAACTCCCGCTCAAGACTCTCCCTACCCCTTATGAGGTTGTCTCCATAATTCAGCTTGCGGAAGTAGGCATTGATACGGTTTCTGGCGTGGGAGGTTTTGACAAACGTGAGCCAGTCCATACTCGGTTGACTGTTTGAGCGTGTGATGATTTCAACAATATCACCGTTCTTGAAACGATATGTGAGGGAAACGATGCGACCGTTGACTTTGCCCCCAACACAATGATTGCCAACATCAGAGTGGATCCTGAAAGCAAAGTCAATAGGTGTGGAACCAGCAGGCAAATCAATAACATCACCCCTGGGCGTAAACACAAACACCTGGTCGGTAAACATATCATTGAGCACACTGCTCAGGAATTCACCGGCATCCTTGGCATCGGACTGCCAGTCAAAAAGCTGCTGACGGAAAAATGAAAGCTTACGTTCAAATTCATCCCCGCTCTGCAGGTTCTCTTTATATTGCCAGTGTGCAGCTATACCAAACTCGGAGTTTCTGTGCATATCCCAAGTACGTATTTGAACTTCAAGAGGTTCTCCGCGTGGGCCAATAACCTTGGTATGCAGTGATTGGTACATGTTGGATTTGGGTTTGGCTATATAGTCGGAAAATCGTTCAGGAATTGGCATCCAGAGGTCGTGGACCAAACCTAAGGTAGTGTAACAGTCAACCACACGGTTTACCACCACTCTCAAGGCAGAGAGGTCATAGATTTCACCAAAGTCCAGACCCTCTTTAATCATCTTCTGGTATATACTCCAGAGATGCTTTGGCCTGGCCATGATGTGAGCTTCTATCCCCTCTTTAGCCAGTTGATATTTGAGCATCTCAACTGCTTCAGCAAGATAATCCTCACGTTCAGCCCTGGTTTTGGATACCTTCTGAGCAAGGGATTCGTACGCTTCAGGTTCCAGATACTTGAACGCCAGGTCCTCAAGCTCCCATTTGACACGCCATATACCTAATCGATGGGCGAGAGGGGCATATATCTGCATCGTTTCACGGGCAATGCGCAATCGCTTCTCGGGAGGCATTGAATCCAGAGTGTTAAGATTGTGCAACCTGTCAGCCAATTTGAGCACAATAACCCGGAAATCGCTGGCCATTGCTATGAAGATTTTACGCAGATTCTCCGCACTGCGCTTGTGATCCGCCCGTTTCTTCTTTGTTTCAGCTTTGGTATGTTGGCTGTCTTCAGTAAATTCCCCAACATCGAAGTCCGTGGACATCAGTTTGGTGACACCATCTACTAGAGATGCAACTTCATCACCAAAGCGTTTTTTTATCTCATCGATGGGAACATTCTGGTCTTCTACAACATCGTGAAGTAAAGCTGCAACCAGAGTAGCAGTATCCATTTCAAGATCAACCAGAGTCCAGGCAGTTGCAAGGGGATGAATAATATATTTTTCGCCGGACTGGCGGAGTTGGTCCTTGTGGGCTTCAAAGGCGAAAACAAATGCGCTATGGATAAGATCCGCATCTACATTGGGGTTATACCCCCGTACTTTCTCGATAAGCGAATCTATTGCGTTCATCGAGAACTCCGGATGCGAATTCATTCCAACACCTCCAACTAACAGAAGCGAATATACCAGTCCATTTTATTCACAAAGCTCTACTTTTATTCCTGCTGCCGGACATAAACGCAACATGGTGAATAATGCGGGCTTGTAATTGCAAAAAGGGCGAGGATTACCCCGCCCCTCTATATTAACATAAAACACAGCTATCTGACCGCTGACCCACACTATTCACTAAACTTCACTTTGCCCGGCAGTAGGGTCAAGGTAAGTTAGTAAAACATATAGACTGCTGATTAATCAGAAACCGAAATAGTATTGGAAACTTTTACAGGAGCTTTTACACCCAGAGCATCGGTCACTGTCAATGAGACGGTAAAATCACCACCCTTATTGAACAGATGACTTACAATCCGAGATTTAGGACTGGCTGCAACTACAGTTCCATCACCAAAATCCCAGGAACAGTTGACGGGAGTTACGCCTGCTCTGACATTAGCTTGGAAATACAGAGTGTCGCCAACAGCCACAACCTGACTGGACAAACCATCAACCTTAATAGGGTTGTTATCAGTTATCAATTTTATTTGAGAAAGCCAGAATGTCGACTTCGTGCTTGAGGCAACAACCAGACGGGCTAGTTTGAAACCAGTCTGCTCCTTGGGGATGATTAATTTCGCCATTGGGACTGCAACACGAACCCAGTTGTCCTCGGGATCCAGAGGATTCGTAGGACAAACAATGGGAACTTTGACCCCAGTGTCCGAAATCAACATCACTCGCAATTTTTCAACTTTAGGAACCCTGTAAGGAACTATATCATAGGGATTATAGGTTGAATTGGTCGGGCCAACAAAGTCGGAGTCCGGGAAAAATATTGTCAGTACAAGATACTTTGCCGGATCAATAGCAGTTTCCGCCAGTGGTATTGGCTTGGCAAAATCTAATCTCGCACCCATATATTGACCATCAGAAGTAACGGATATTGACTGGTTACCCTCAAGAAGCTTCTTCTTATCCTTGGTCTCCACTGTAGCGGTGCCACTACCCCATGTCCCAAGGGTAATGCCTGCAGCAGGAAGGTCTGTACCATTCCATATCACAGTTTCCTGAGAATAAGCACAAGATGCCAGGCACACTATTGCCAAGACAACTGCAAGAATTGATAAACCCATAAGTTTGCGCATATCATCTGCCCTCCACGCGTCATTCTACAACCTGCTGACTGGTATGTCAATAAGTGTTTTTTATGTTACAGCATCTAAACCGTATATCTGCGTCAGTCACATCCAAGGCTGTGCACTAGTAAACCCACTATGCCTCTCGGACATGAATATTGGGGTTAGATGGATAAATAGTGCATATTTGTAATACATTGACTGTGAATGCAAATAGTGGTACCGAAGATCGGATTCGAACCGATATGAGGTTTCCCTCGGTGGTTTTGAGACGTAACATTGCCATTTTTGGCTGTTGAATTGCCATTAAATAGCGTTTTACGCTCAAACTAGTCAGCCAAGATAGTGTTTCTTATCTGATTTCTACCACTAAAATCAAAGGGCTTTCAGATTTACTTGACTAAAACTTGACCATTTTCCCGGCTATAAATGCATCCGGAATATCCACAAATTACTCTGCCTACTCCAATGCTCGATATAGCATCCACCCGATATATTACACTCTGAGCGAATCTGCAGTCAAGTTCTGTTTTTGGGAAGCAAGCTGCAACCGGAATGGGCTATAATAGAACTAATGTATGCGTACTTCAATACTTCAGTCACTGAGGTAAATAATGGCAGCTATGCATGAATTGCAATAGTTGCGGTAACACCGTTTCTAGCGGCAGACATCTTAAAGGCAGGTTATGCCACACATGCTATTCACTACCCACCTGAGATGAATGCACTAGTTTACAAAAACGGCTTAGGTGACCTGTGGCACATCAGAACTTTTCTCAATAACCAGATAAGACACCAATCCATTATGTTATATTCAGACGCAGCAGCAAGATCTAATGCAAACTGCTTTCAGTGATCTTCCCATGACATGAAAGGACAAGACAACAAATGACTTTACATATCAAGGTCCTTTATTTCTTGTGCACACTGTTGATGCTCTCTACTGGATGCGTTCCAGCATCAGTGGAAGCAGCAGCAGTTGGACTGAATGCCTTACCTCAAGAGGAAAGCAATCTCTCTTTAACCAAAGGGACATTTGATTGCTGGACTGTTGAAGGTGAGAACACATGGTCGATCGGCCTCAACCCTGACATATTCTCTAACCCAGACGATCCAAAGCGCTATGTGGTAAATTCACTGGAAAAGGGAGAAACCAATGTCGGCGTGCTCCGTTCGTTACCGTTTACTATTCGGGCAAGCTTGCAGAAGTTCTCTGTTGCCGGTTGGGATGGCACTGTGGATACTACCAATAGCGGGGAGGCCAACGTCGTGCTGCTGCGATCATATCCTGACGGCGCAGTGCTTCGTCGTGCACATACCCCTGGTGGGAATAAACTAGTTTCTATGAAATGGGTAACCCTCGACCTTATTGGCCGTAAAGTATATCTGGAAGTGGTGGACAACAACCCCGTCCTCCATACCGGCGGCTTTGCATGGATTGCTTTCGCAGACTATCGGCAAGAACAGCCGGATGTCTTCAAGAACCCAATCTCTCGCAACGACTTATACGGTTTGAAGATCGATGAGAATGCGGAGGAAGTGTTCTGCCGTTCGATGCCATTTCTTTCCGTTTCTCCCGATCATCGAAAAAAAACCTCGCGTACCATCACCGGCTCTGATGAGGAGATTCCTGTCGGCGTCTCGGCATCTACTATCTACCTTCTCGGGATGATGAATGAGGGTTGGGACCAGGGAGTTATGCACTGGGGAGGACATCCTGAACTGCGCATTAAGCGCGATGACCAGGTCAACATCGGTTCTCGTATAGGTGATATCGAGATACGCTACACAGATGGTAAGACCGACAGAATACCAGTGGTAATAGGGGTAACCGCATGGTTTGTAGCGCAATGGGTAGACGGGCCGACACACGGCGTTACCAGCCCGGTGCAGGAGCCTTTTGCATCTCGACCGGAGTATATGGCTGTTCTGAAAAAAGTATTGCGAATTCGAGAAGACAGCGACGGAGTGAGTCCTGATACACGCCACATCCACTATTTTCTTGCGATCAAAACCCGGCCAGGCGTGATCAAGTCCATTGTTGTCCGTGATAATCCTGCTCTCCTGGGCCGTCCGCTGGTTTCAGCCGTGACTCTGGCCTGCGCAAAACCTTCAGACAAGTTGCATCACTTTGGAAAAATATCATTGGACGCATCTGATCTCAAACCAATTGTGGACTCGGCTAATCCGGGTAACTGGTCAGCGGATGTTAATTCACTCGCCAGGGTCCTTTACACGAGTGAGTCGGATATTCCAAAGAATATCAAACCAATCGACTTTCCCAAATCCTTAGACGCAGCTCGAGTGCGCTTCACAGGAGGTTCGCTTGGGGGTATGCTCTCGAACATCTGGGTTGCAAACCTTGCACAAATGGATGAGAAGTTTGAACGCGCGACAGGATTCTTCCACGAAACTGGTAAGAATACGCCATGGTATGGGGGTTACAGTGGAGTAGGCACTTGGAGCCCCATCGGAGTATATTATAGCGGAGCATTCGGACGTTCCGCCGAAGCCTATGCCAGCCTCACCATGCGCTGTATAAATGACCCCGTGCGAACGACCAATTTTGTCGACTTCTGCGATAAGTGGCTCTACTTCTACAGGTCCAACCACGACCTGGACAAAGGACCGGATAATACTGGGCTTGATGTATCCAGGTATTCTAAGGATGCTCCTCCACATTGGTCATTCGTTATAAATGGTCCAATCAGCCTCGACACCAATGAGTTCCCGGGAACGGAGGAGATGGACGGACACGGCGCGACAATTGTTAGTCGCTGGATTGCATGGCGGATGATGGGTGCTCCATCCGGTGAGTGGCTGAGGGAATCCAGAAAAGACGTCTATGGGAAGAGTCGATGGGATTCCACGCGTGATGGAGCCGAGTTCATCTGCTGGTGGATGGACTATACAGGCCGCGATGTCATCTGGAGCGAAGGTGAAACAACAGGCTGGGCTGGTAGTGGAGCACTTGTACCGAAGAGTATGATGATTGAGACCAATCCGACAAAGATCAAAGAGAACTACGCCAATTCAGACATGTATGAACCCTATCCTAATTTTGCCTGTTTGACTGCGCTCAGATGCTCAGCACAAATGGCAGACGCAGTCGGTGATATCGAGTTAGCCAAAAAGTGGCGAACTTATGCGGACAGGATCCGCGAAGGGATGATACGGCTTCTAAAGAATGGCGATAGCACAAACTTTACGTGGAGAGTCAGCCCTTTCTCAGTTCTTCCAAGTCTGCAGGACTCCCTTGTCCAGGCATGGTTTTCAGTCTACTATGATGGACTTGACCCAAATAAACTGGACCCGACAATGACACCGATTACACGCAATACTCTGAAGCGCCAGTTGAGTCAGCAATACGGCTTTGCCCCGGTGCTGGCAATGGGATACGGCCAGGGATGGATCTCTGAATCCGCCCTGATACTCGACGATATGGACAGCGCGGGCCACCTGCTTTCGAATCTGGCGAAGTACTCATATGACAAGAACATGGACTATGTCGATGTGAAGCGGAGGATAGATTGGCGAGTGAACATGTGGCTGATACCCGAGGGAACAAACCTGATGCCGGACGGTCGCTGGTATCGAATCGGCGACCTGACAAATGGAGCTAATCAGGGTCCGGCTATGCATGCGCTGGAACTGTGCGCGGGTGTTGACGATACTGATCCTGGACTAGTAAAGATCCTCCCCAGGGCCCCTGACCCTCTAGAGGGGTTACAGGTTGAGAACTTCTTTACCCTGGTTCCGGACGGAGAAGGTCTTGCGAAGGTACGAATAGGATATGTCTTCAAAAAGCCGGGATACTTCACTCTGAAGAGCGATCGTGCCATACCCAGACTTGCAGTTAGACTCGGTCCTTTCGATGAATCGACCGCTCACAAAGTTGCGAAAACAGGCAGTAAAGCACATGACTCGACGGTAAGACTGGATAAATCCGGAATATGGAACGGTAAGGACGCATGGTGGATATGGGTGGAAAACCTGCACGATATCACCAACCTAAAACTCGAATTCAAGTAATAAGTGGGATGGTACGGCACCTTGCAATACTGAATAAAATGCGCACCAATGCCAGCAACAACCCATTTTGCCGGACATTCTTCTGCCTGGATCTGTGTAGCCAACTACTACCATCACTCCAGGCAGCTGGTGTTTCGAAAACGCTGGAGTACTGGGATAAAATGTTGCGTAGTAGGATTTTCATATGTCGATGGATAAGGTTACTTGAGTGGGGGTATCCCTTTTTTATCAAACCAATCGACCACTACTTGACCATTTAAGAGGTGAAAGCAAAAAAGCAGCCCCTCCAAATGTATGAAGAGACTGCTTTTGAGTTCAGAATATGGTGCCGAAGATCGGAGTCGAACCGATATGAGGTTTCCCTCGGTGGTTTTTGAGATATAAGATAGACTATTTTTGGCTACTACACGCTGCCAGTTAATAGCATTTCACGCTCAAATCGAATGTTCACAACAGCATTTAATGCCAGAATACACTGGTAAAATCGGGTGGTTTTAGGATTTTCTTGACCAAAACTTGACCATTATCCCGATATTAAATGCGCCTTGAATTTCCACCAACTCATCAATTTACTCTGATAATCAACATTGCACTTACTCGTCATATTACACTCAGATCGAGATAACAGTCAAGTTTTGCATGAAGTGAAAAATATCTCAAGTTGTAATCAATAGACTCATACGTTAGTTGTTCTATCAAAATCTTGTATTAGCGAAAAATAAAACTCAACAATGACCAGTAATTCAGCTTTTTGCTGTGTCTAATTTTCCTGACATCCCAACAGGTTTTGAGAAAGTCCCCTGCCCCCCCATTTTGCTATATCTATTACCAATCACGCTATTTTGAATATTTCAACCGCTACTCATTCAACTTCATCTTTCGGATGGTCTTCATCGACAAATATTGATTCAGATCATCGTCTGTCAACTGCTTGAATCCGCACCATGAATAAAAAGGCAAGCCATCGCCTACAACGTCTACAGCCCTCTATATCTCTCAGCAGCATTCATGGCTGCAGATGTCGGTTCAATATCACCAGAAACGAGACTTGTAAACCTGTTCCAATCTCGTTCGCTGAGTTGTATCTGGTGCTGTCGCTCGATGATCTTGTTTGCCGCTTCCAATACATTTGAGAGAATGAAGCTGGAAATGCTGATACCCAAAGATTCAGCTGCCGCATCTATCACCGATTTCTGATGTGCACTTAGCCGAATGCTTATTCTTTCTTCTTTGTGTCTAACTGTTTCCATAAATATTCCTCAGTAAGGGATGTCTTTGGACACTGTCAATTCGAAACAAATGTTTATTCTTGGTGATATTCGGCGTTCATCTCACAACATGTCAATTAAGCGTCTGATGAGCCATACTGTGTAAATCCAGCGTCTATGAAATGCTTATCAAAACCGATGAAGTTGTTTAGACCGTTTGAGCGCATTACAAGAAAACTCACTGCATCTACAAAGCTCAGTTTGGATGTCCCATTTTGTGCAAGATACTCAACAGCCTGTGCATGCAGATGTGAATCCACCCATACAACATCAAACAAAGCACTACTCTCCAAGAATTTGATGGAGGCATCTAAGCCTATTCGCCGTTGAAGAAGCGCAGCCGACTCTACCAAAATGTAGTTATGCACAAGTATTCTTTCCCCTGCCGACTCTGCTGACTGCATCATCTCAATTGCAAGATCATGAAAAGCATCTTTGTCCATTGCCAAGGCGAGAATGCCAGATGTGTCAAGGAATGTCATTGGAAGTCCTCGGCAAGGTAATCATCGTGGCGCACAGATATATCTGTCTCACCAGATTTACCCGAACTAATCCACGAATATTTTTTCATCAAATCTTTTTCGTCGGCTTTCGCAACTTGCTTCTGTGGCTCAATAAGACTTTCCCTTAAAATCTTCCTTACCACAGCAGACATAGACTTTTTCTGCTTGTGCGCAGTATCCCGCAATGCCTCATAGGTATCCTCGTCCATCTGAAGTTGAGTTCTTACCATCGCTAATTCTCCAATCACAGCACTCAGTAACCCTGTGGCTACATTTACATTATACCATCATGATGTAAACACTTACATATTCAAAAAACCATCAGTTACGAGAGTCATAGACAGGGACAAATAGGTTTGTCAAAGTCTGTTTTGAGCGCAAATATATGTTAGCGTCAACTAACTAAAGATAGCCAAACTAGGCAGTTACAAGTGAGATAGATACAGAACAGATACATTTTGGGCAAAAATAAACCGTTGTGCTACACTGGATTTATTCAGTTTTATTCTTTTGGGTTGTCCGATAATTCAAACATTCTACTGTATTCTGCCGACAATAAATAACTTCTAGCCCGTTTGGATGTATTAGCCACAATAAGCCAACCTGCACAAATCCATTCCTTGAGTAACACTCGTGCCATTCGCTCGGACAGACCAAGTGCTTGTGCTACATCAGAAGATGTGATTGTCTCCTGTTTTGAGAACAATGCTATCACCATTCGTGCCCTGTGATCCAGTTTGCGTAACTCTTCTGGTTCCACCGATATGGCATTATTTGCATATCTTACGGCTTCGCCCTTAGCAGCAGAAAACACCGATGCGAGAGTGCTAACAAAATACTCTAACCAACCAGTAAGGTCTGCGTCGGCACGTCCCATGTAGTAGTTATGGTGTTCACCAACATCAAGTGCTCCATAGTAAGCATCCAAATTTTGCGAATGGTATTCTTCCAGTGAAAAAAGACCATTCAGTCCATAACCGCTTTTATGCAGGATGTAGGTTGCAAGCAACCTCGCAGTTCTGCCATTGCCATCATAGTATGGATGAATGCTAACAAACTGATAATGTGCCAGCGCAGCGATAATGACGGACGGAACCAGTTCCTTTTCGGCTGCGTTGATCCAGGCAAACATCTCCTGCATTAGGCTAGGGACATCTGGACATTCTGGAGGAAGATATATGATGCTGCCAGTTATGGAGTCACGAATGACATTCTGCCCATCCCGATATGGCACGGATTTGGACCTGGAGCCGTTCATCAACATCGCATGGATACGTTTGACCGCATCTTCAGTTATCGGTTTGGCTTTACTTGCCCATTCCTCTACTCGAATGAGGGCATTCCAATAATTCTGGACCTCGGCAACATCACGCTCTCGTCCGTGAAATTGTCTTCGTCTATTGGAGATAACCTCTTCGGCTTCTTGCAGTGTGAGTCTGTTTCCTTCTATACGAGTTGAATAATGTGTAGCACGGATACGTGCCTTACGAGTCAACTCGGCTTGAACTGATGGAGGTAGCGCAATATTCTCAACAATCACACGAGCGGCTTCAATATCCATCAGATGTCGTGCAATGGACGATGTGATTGAATATTTGGGTTGCCATTGCGATTGAATGTTTGTCATAAGCCTTAACCATTGCCGATAACACAGTATATTATTGCCGTTATATTGCCGTTAAATTATATCATTTGTGCTGATTGACAGCAATTGCGCTTCAGATGAATTAGAAACTGACCATACGGGATAACTATTAACTGAAAGCCGATATGGGTAGTTCTCATATACTGACATCTGGTATCAGTGTCATCATAAACAAAATTAATCAAGACGGCACTCTTAGTTCAACAATTTTCTCTCAACTAAATAAGCGTTTTAGGTTCCCCTATACTACTATTCCTCTTTATCTCTTCTTCGACTACAGCCTTCATCTGAAGTTTTGAAGATTTCATGCCACTCAGGTAATACAATTCTGCTGCTTTGCCCATACCCAGTGTCCAGTAATAAGCAACGCCAACACCTACTAATCCTCCCGCTACAGGCAGTCCGATTTTTAGCAGTGCCAGGAACGTCTGTCGTCCCAACCAGCCTCCTCCAACGACAGTAATCAATTCTATGGCTGTTTTCACGCTGGGTCTATGCCCATGAATATTCCCAATGGCTCTCACCATAATGATTTGAATTGGAGTGATGGTCCAAATATCAGCAAACGGGATCGGAATGGGGACAATTGCGGCTGCTGCAACTGCACTTAACTTGCGAACTTCTGCAGTTTTCTGTTTGCGCTCCGTCTCATCCAAAATATTGTAATCCGCTGTGATGAACTCACGCATCTGATTCCAATGATCTTTCAGATGTTTTGCTAATGTGAAGTGTCCATTCATCTATACCCTCCTGTTTGCCGAGAATATGACATAGAACCCAATCTAAAAGGAAAATAGAGGCATTCTCTTGATAACAGAGCAAACTTATAAAAGTTGTTCCAACTGCTGCTGAACTCGCCTTACAGCAGCCCTGAGTTCATCTTCCAGTTCCGACGGAAGGTTGCCAAACTTCATTCTTTCTAACATGTCATTCTTTGTTTTTTCAAGTTTATCCCTTTCGGTATCAAGCATGCTGACTGCCTCCCTTGTCCATGATTACTGGCACTCTAATTGAATAAGCTAAGACTTAACCGTTCATCTCCCGCAAAACTGGCTCTGCAATGGGATAGATTGCATCCATATATTCGAATAAGCGGTGTGCGATTGCCTGAATTGACTCCGCATTTTGTGGATCGTAGTCAATTGCTTCCCACACAATATGGTGTTTGTGCTTTTGGAAAGATGCAGCAGAGCCAAGAGTATCTGAGCACCCACTAACCAGGAGTGCTTGCGATACTGCATTCCGCAAATCATTCATGTCTTTTGTCTTAATACCCCGAGCACCAGATTCAACGTCGAAACTCAAGAGCACCTTTTCCTCAAGATTACCATAATCACCATCATTCGCTTCTTCGCTACCGTATGCCACCTGGAAATGGAGTGTCCAATTACTATAGACCTGAAGCACTTGATCCTTATAGTAGCGTCGTTGCATTCCGTGTTCTATCAGCCATTTGTCATTATAATCCCTGTTATCAAAAATGGCATCAGTCAGGTCTTCTTGCCAAAGTGCTTGCGGAATCGGATAGTATCCATATTCTGGCGGTTTCTTTGGGTATTTATCAGTCATCAGTCTATCAATACCTCTTTCTCATCTAAGCATGGACAAAACGCATACAGTTCTACAGTAGGCAGATTGGTATCTCCATGAAACATAAAGCCCAGCAATCTCAAAACTGCTAATGTAAGCCTGATACTGATGAGCGTTGAATGATTATATCACAAACGACTGTTTGGTAAGATTGGAAATGTATTGTTATTGTAAAAGGAGCAAACCATAGACAATCACAGTTTTGCTGCAACTCCTATGCTTGGCAATTATTCCATAGAGAATCAGGTCATGTTTTGGGTCACTTGTCACCAACTGCCCACCGACATTTGACTAATAGAGGAGGCTACACGGGGCGGTTCTATGATATCCACATTTTCAAACGCCAAGATTGATTACCCAAAGGATTGCATAGCAGTGCTTGATTGATAGATCAACGCTTTCGACGATTGCATGAAGCTAATGAAGCCACTCCAAGGTGAAAGGAAAGGCAGTTGGCTTCTGCCTATAAAACCTCAAGCTACACTCCGATATACTGTGAAAAAACAGCACTCGATGCAGAATACAGTATCATGAGTGGCTTGCATGGAATAAGGGTAATGTGTAGACTATACTCTAGTGTGAGTAGTATTGGATGGTGCGCCTAATGGCTCTAGGACATTTGATGAATTCACCGCTGGTACAGGCGGCTTTAGAAATAACCTTTGCTAGGGAACCATGTGTATTAACTAGAATTGACGAGTATTATAACTTTATCAGGGAAGAATATTCTGCCCTCTGGGTGCCTAATGCTCAACTGGGAGTGGCACCTGCGCTCCAGCCTTGGGAGTTTAAGAACCAGTCTGGAAAGCGATCTGTGGGAATTAGCGTTAATAGCTTTAAATATCATGTAGACGACTATATAGACTATGACGATTTCAGGCAAAATGCCTTGCCCTTGGCGCAACGTTTCTTCGACATGTTTGGAATACAAAGAATGAACCGTCTTGCGACACGATACGTCAATAATATAGCGTTGTTGAGATTGCCAGAACAACCCTTACGTCTGAAGAATTACTTGAATATCGGTATTGACTTACCGTCAATAATTGATGGTTCATCATTGGAAGATATTCACCTTCAGTTTTCCAGTCGTCAAGCTGATTCTCAAGTAGTAGTCAACCTGCATCATCAGGCATCTCAACCTGGTGTAATCGAGAGTTTAGTTCTTGTACTCGACTGTGCCCGAGTCGATGATGTTTTTGCGGAGAACCTGCCTAATGATCTCGATAAGGTTCATGAAAGAACTGAAGACTGTTTTGCTGCTATTGCTGCTGAACCTTATATGAATTATATGAGAGGAGATAACTCCTAATGTCTGCCCCAGAGAGTTACCTTTATACTAACCCTGACCATGGAACGTTTCCGTATGCGTCATGGAATAGCATTCGTGCCAGTGAAAAGGTAGTGACAAGTTTTCCTGTTCGCAGATTGTCTGGCGAAACGACTACTACAGTCCCTCCTCGTATCTCTGTCGCAGAAGTTGACTGTTTCGACACTTGTTATATTGGACGCCAAAATTCACCTGCACAGCCCTCTACAGTCTTTCTGGATTTTGAGGAGTTTCAAGGTTATTCACCTCGTATTCCACTGTTAGTAAAAGTAGAATTTAATGATGGTCTCTGCGAGATTGAGCATTCAGAACTTGGCGTGTTTGGTAGGGGGGAATCCTGCTTTCATTCCACATTGTAAATCCGAATATTAGTAATGGACTAGTGATAGATTTAAACCGTAAGGCTAATACCTCTAATCTACCGCTAC